>ERZ1292625.347-Hain-H41-01um-R1-347-length-73303-cov-189_pt1 | contig 73303 bp, 136 predicted proteins | sample MGYA00564400_ERZ1292625 | MGnify/ENA primary metagenome ERZ1292625 (study PRJEB36523, sample SAMEA6512639) | groundwater metagenome | collected 2019-01-08 | study: AquaDiva: Metagenomics assemblies of 32 groundwater samples | reverse complement strand
AGGTTGGTCGGCAACGGCAACATCAATCGCCCTTCCCACCCACCGAAAGGGCTGGTGCAGCGGGGGTGCCACAACCAACCCAATCAGGAGGAGCGGAAAAGGTTATTCGTTATCCTTCTCCTTCAGCTCGGCTTTCGTCTTCACGTTGCTGAGCTTGATGTATTCGTGCTTGACATCGTAGCGCAGTGACGACCGCTTGCCTCCTGCTTTGAGGTAGGCTGCCACGTCCTTGTGCTTGCGATACAGCTCATAGCGTTTGTGCGCCGATGAGCCCTCTCTCTTCGGATTCTCCTTCACCAGCAACGTGATCTTCCCATCAGCAATTGCTGAGCCGCGAGAAGCGCGTTCCTTCTTCTCCTTCTTTGCGGCGCCTTTCTTCTCGGTTTTCTTTGCTGCGGCTTTCTTCGCTGGCGCTTTCTCCTTTACTTCCTTCTCCTTCGTCTCGGCCGCAGCTTCCTTCTTTGATGTGGTTGCCTTTGCCATGATGAACCTCCTTGAAATTTGAGATGATTGAGCAATGGCTTATTCCATTGCTATTGTTGATATTATACATCAATTGAATATTGATGTACACAACTATTTTTGAGTATGCTACGCCGGTAGCAGCTACCTTTTCTTCTCATCTGATCGGTCCATATAGTGGCGAGTCAGGACCAAGCGAAATCCTGACTTTTGTATGCGCTGGAATTGGCTCTAAGTAGGCCAACAAGAGCAGTGCGACTAATAATCCCGCTACCACCCACGGCCACAACCGCACTTTCTTAACGGGTTTGAACTCAGGATAGACTGGATCGTTGCTGTACATAATGATCTCCTTTCATTACTGCCCTCTCAATTCGGGCTCCTTGTATTCCTTCCCTAACGCCTCGTAGATCTCACGCTCTGTACGCGAGCAAATTGCCTTATCGTCACCATTGAAAAGCCCATACTGATTCAGCGTCCAACCTTTTGACTTTGCCATCTTCCGATACGCGATCCCATAACCAGATGGGCCAGTCAAGTAGAACAGCATTGCGCCCCAGTATTCTGGTTCAGCGTAGAAGATGTTGAACCGCAATTCTTTGTAATCCACATCCAATCGCTTATCTCGCCCTCTCACAATTCTTACATACGGTGACCGCGATTTCTTGATCCTATCCTCAATCGCGTTCAGTGGCTCAGCCACCACCAAATCGGCATCACCAATCGTAGCCTCCTTCCGTCTGATCGATCCAGCAACTTCATAGCGCGCTTCAATAAAGCGGGCTGCAAACTCTTCCACCAATGCTGAAGCGACGTATAGCTGTCGTCGTAACATTATTCGATCACCTCCTATCATTTGTCTAACCGTAACCTCACCAACCTTGGTTCTTTTAACCGATGGACTTTCGTCTTCTCACGATACCGTACCTCAACAATTTTCCCAATCAACTTCTCCTTCATTCGCCAGAATCTGGTACGCTCTTCATCGCTCATACCAGAAACGTAGGTGATTTGCTCGCTCCATCGTGTCTCGCTCAATGGCACTACAACTCCAATTGATCCTAACGTTGTGCTGTACTTGCCTTTTCCTGGTTTCAGCGCAACCACCTTACAGTCCATCTCATTGTATGGTTTGACCTTCAACCAATACTTGCTGCGTTTGGTTTCGTACGGTCCATCAAAACGTTTGATCATGACTCCATCACAACCATTCGCAACGCACTTTTTCAAGGCCTTTTCAAACTCTCGATACGATCTTACATGGTACGGTACGATATACTCTACCAATGGATTGTTCGCTTCTTCAACGATGCGTCGTACGATCTCGTACCGATACATCTGCATCAGCTGTGGTTGATCATCTGACACTGCATCAAATACAATAAACCGCACTTTACCTTTTGGTTTTTTGCGAAATGATCGCACAATGCTTTGTGTCTGCGACCAATCATCCGCTGTCAGCTCGCCATCAATTAAAAATTGATCGATGCATTTGACAGAATTGATTGCGGCTTTAATCGCATCAACATTGTAAAACTCTTTACCTCCACGCGATACCCATCTCCCATTTGGCTCGCGGCAATATCGATCACCATCAATCTTTGGCTCAATGACATGCTGCTCCCACTTTTCAGTGCTCCATTTTTGAAGCTCTTCCAATGAAACCTTTTTCGCGAGCATCAGCTTTGGTTTGCCCATCATTCTCACCTCTTGAAATGAATACGTCTAGATCTTCTAGCAGACGTATCAGCTCACAGACACAGATATTGACATCATGCTCGCATTGCCCACTATCACTTAGCTTTTGCGCGAGGTTTTGCCGCGCTTCCTTTAGTAGGCTGACTGGCACTTCCACCATCTTCCTTTGGTTTGGGCGTGGCGACTTCTGCAATTGACTCTTCTTTTGTTGCTGGCTTGCCATCAACTTTTTGAGTAGGTTTGTCCGCGTCATCCGTACTTCCTCTCTCTTTCAATGAAAAATCCTTCTCAAGATTTTTTCTAGTGAACGCTGTTTTGTACCAAGGAAAATGACCTCCTTTCCCATCTTTTGGAAGGAAGCTCGAGTTTGGATATTCCTTCGCCACAATTTTCTCAACCGCTACTCGTGTAATGTTCGGATCTTTCTCAAGCAAACTAAACACAAGCGATTTCACTGAAAAGAATTTCCCAGATTTAGATTTTCGTGGGATCAGCTTCACGCCCTTTTTTCCAGGCATTTGCGCTCCTCCTAATCGAACCCATACATTGCCACAAATCCAATTGACCGTATGCGCGTCCACCGCTTTCCACACACTGGGCAATTTTCAATGAACGTCTTCAACATTTTTTCTGCGGCATCTTTTGCCGGCAACGCCGTCGCACATACGGCCACATCTTGTTTCCAACCATGCTCGTTTTCGCATCTCGTTTCAATGCGTCTGCCAACCATGATTACCTCCTACTTCTTATCAGGCAAAGCTGGGTTCGTCACCAAACACGTCGCACATTGCGATTCTTTGTATGCGCCAGTCGACGACGGTTCGTATCCTTCGCACCCGTACGACGCCAGCAACGCGATTGCGATTATAATGTGAATGTGATTGATCATTTGCATCACCTCCAAAAAGAGGCTGGAGGCAATCACGTTTGCGATTACCTCCAGCACGCGGTCATGTTACTCCTTCTCTTTTTGCTCGGCCTTCGTCTTCACGTTGCTGAGCTTGATGTATTCGTGCTTGACATCGTAGCGCAGTGACGACCGCTTGCCTCCTGCTTTGAGGTAGGCTGCCACGTCCTTGTGCTTGCGATACAGCTCATAGCGTTTGTGCGCCGATGAGCCCTCTCTCTTCGGATTCTCCTTCACCAGCAACGTGATCTTCCCATCAGCAATTGCTGAGCCGCGAGAAGCGCGTTCCTTCTTCGCACCTTTCTTCGTGGTTTTCTTGTCGGCCTTCTTCGCGGTTTTCTTTGTGGCCTTCTCTTCCTTCACCATTTTCTTCGTTTCATCTGCTTTATCGTTGGTTGACTTTTTCATGGTTCCCTTTCCTTTCTTCATTTCATCGAATGTCCAGAGTTTAATGGGGCCGCCGTGACGTCGCTGATCCTTGATCGCGAGGCGTTTTCGACGGCGTACATCTTGTCGTATTTGCCGATCGGCTTGCGAATGGCGATGACGCAGTTCCTCATCATCGTCCATGAACTCAGCCTTCGAATACTCAGCATCTTCTTTGAGAGAACCTTTTGCTGGCAGCGCTACCTTCAAATCTTTGAGGCGATCGCAGAATTTCAGGTATTCAGCTTCAACTGGATCAATTTCAGTTGCGCCAGCATTTCGCATATCGTGGATCCTTTTCACGCAGTCTGCAATCTCGTTTTGAATTGAGGTCGTCTGCGTCGTTGATGGCATCTTCAATGACCTTTCAGCGAAAGCGCGTAGCGATTACTTAATGTCCTTTGACCCGATTGCTACGATGTTGCACGACACCGTGTGCTTTAAACCACCGATAAGGATCTTCCCATTCACATTGTATCCGGTGCTCCCGGACGAGAAGAGCCGTTTCGATCCAATCAACCCTTTCATTACTTCACCTGCATCAACGTTTGCAGGTAATTCGTCCAGCTGTTTTCTCGTTGGAGCGATTGTTCCTGCTTTCGGTGCAGCCTTCGTCTCCTTCGATTCAGCTGCCTTCTTCGTGGTTGCCTTTGCCATGATAAACCTCCTTGAAATTTAATGATACGGTAATGGCTGATTCCATTACCAATTGTTGATATTATATATCAATCATATATTGATGTACACAGTTCTTTTTCACTGTTTTTTCTAGTTGATAATGCATTATCAAAATGGTTTAGCCGTCTTTTCCATTTGCTTCAAACGCGCCATTCGTTACGTCATTCACAAAGACTGCGACTCTACCATTGTCATAGGCAATCATGCACCTGCGCGCGGTATCTTTATTGATCCGTCGATATTCATTCGTCACGTACGCTAACTCATCATCATTGCAGTTCAGCCATTTCGTGAGTTGCACAATCTTCGGGATCTTCTTCACGTCAGTCACATCGAAAATTGGCACTCCATGACTTTTCATTACTGTCGTCATTACTTCTTCTTTCTGTTCGCGCTAATTTTTGCGCGTAACCATTTGGTAAAATGCGAGGTTTTCACATATGCTTGATTCGGTCCTTTCTTTACCACGCATCTGAAATGCAACAGCTTATGAATAAATTCAATCGATACACCTTGATCAACACCAAGATATTCCACCACATCTTTTGCCGTGATGAAATTATTATTCAGCAGATACTGATAGATATCATCTTGACTTTGATACGCCTTGAAATACGCTACCAATCCATCGATATTCTTCTGCTGCAACTCTGGATTCAGCGCTTTATTTTGCAATGAATGTTCGTAATAACCATTCACATCCGATTTGTAGAGACCTTGCAAGAATGCCGCTGCGCATTGTACATGCAACCTCTTCACAATCAGCTTACTGCCATTGCCATTGCAACTGTATAATCGCCCAGCAAACGCAATAGCAATCTTCGAGATTTTGATGCGGATGTTTTCGCCTTGTATCAATGGAATACCAATATCGTAGATCTTCCCAAATCGATTCGATGTCGCGAAAATTTCTGCCATTGCTTTTTCAGTGAATATGATTTGATCACTTGTCCGACTCCAAATCCACATGATCAGCTCACGTTCAAGCGCTGCTGAGTACAATTCTTTTGTGGTGCCATGCATTCGATTTATATTCTCAATTGGGACTTCATCGTGCGATACAATGCACGCGAAATCAAATCGCGCAATGTCTTCAGGCGCATGCACTAAATCACGTAACGCATGAATCCCAAATGTATATGTTGCCATTGCACGACTCGGAGGATTCGCGAGAAATACTAATCGTGTTCGAGCATTTGTAATTTGCTGCACGATCTTTGTCACTTCCGCGATCCCTTCACTTCGAATTCTCGATAATCTTGTCCAATCAGTATCGTGTAATTCTGACGCTTCATCAACAACAACAATGCCACGATCGTTCAATGGTATTCTTCCCCACGATATTACCCAATGTGATCCGATCTGTTGCGCGCCACCAACAAGCCCAGCAAATGTGCAATTCTCCGCACCGACAACTTCACCGAGATTATAGTAGCCAGCTAATCCTTCAGCGACATGTCCTTTTCCACAGCGCGTATCACCTAACACGATCGCATCAATACGCGCTGGTTGCAACCGTCCATTTGGTAGTTTCATCTCAAGCGCAGAATGAAAGACAACATCCACTGCAAGATGTAGCAAAAATCGATCGTAGATCTTGGTCACGTTTAACGCGTATGATTCATACAATTCGCCAAGATAATCAAAGACGTCTTTTGGTGTATCGCATTCACGCTGAAATGATTTCAATCGTGCATGCATTTTCTTTGATAACTCAAATGACTCAATATCAGTCTTTGCTTTCTTCGCGCTTACAAAGACGTACGTCGCAATTTGCGATTTCGGTTCAACTGTCGAATACCCATCTAATTCGTACGTCACATTCGCGTCAATATTGTGCCCAACAAAATACGAGATTTGCGCTGCATTCCATTCTGTTCTCTTTTCACCCGTCGGTTGTGAGATAAAAATCCGCAAGACGTTCTGCGTTTCCTTAATGTCGCATTTCAAATCTTTGCATTTGACGCCAGCATATAATCTCACGACACTTGGAATGCGCGATGTCGGTACGTCAATGAACATCAAGAATCGCTCATCACGAGGCAAGATGACTACCTCAGTACTACCCATGCCACATTCACATTCGCTTCCATTGCATTCGATTCTTACCTGCTTTGGAATCTTATATGGTGTTGCACTTTTGCCTGAGATAACCGCCTTAATCAGGATCGGGGAATTATGGAATTCCGCTTTCGCAATGTCCCCGAGTTTATGCAGCATGATAATCCTTACGTCGACGGAGGTGAATGGGGCGCAACTCATTAAGAGCCTTCGTTTAAGAGTACGCGACACAAAACGTGCCGCCTGACTCCCCCATCATTTACCGCTACTTACTTCTTTTTCTTGCCCTTCTTTTTATCCTTTCCTTTCTTCACTGGTTTCTTTTTCTTCTTCTTGTCATCGTCTTCTTCCTCTTCCTCTTCCTCTTCCTCTTCCTCTTCCTCTTCTTCTTCTTCCTCTTCTTCCTCCTCATTGTCTTCTTCTTCTTCGTCTTCTTCCTCCTCATTGTCTTCTTCTTCTTCGTCTTCGCTACGACCTTCACCAGCTACGCCCAACACTGACGTATTCTGGTAGCCATCCTTCGTCTTCACCTTGACATCGAAGGCATCGCCATCATTCTCTTCCACCCACGCTTCCAACACATCAGGCAATTCCTCCATGTCATCAGGCAATTCGATGCCCAACACTTCGCAATGGCCTTTGTAATAAGCAATGTTGTTCTCATTTTCAAGGCCATGGAATGCCATGAACTCAGTACCCTTCGACTTCTTCGGTTCGACGATCTTGTACTTCTCAGCAACTTGCAGTCGCTCAGCCTTGGATTTCCCGACGGTCATGCTGGTGATTTTCACAACATACTCACCGTCCTTGATGTTGCTGCCACCACCCTTCTTCGCATCCGTCTTCGACCAGGTCTTCGACAACTTCTTCAAGTCCTTAGAAACTTCGCTCATGGTAACCTCCAAAAATGAATGATGTGTTTGACTTCCGCCCTCGACTTTCACTACCGCTCTCTACCGTTTACATCATACTCCTCCTTTCTTTACTGAACTATTTCACTTTCTCCCCAGAATAGTACGACTCAATTAACTCGTATGTTTTCTTTGGGTCCTTGAACGATTGAATCTTTGGAGGCAATAAGCCATCACGATCACCAGCTTCAAGGATCTCTGATGCCTCAAATGAAATCATGCGCTTCTTGACGTATGCGACTTTTCCCGTGTCCTTATTCTTGACTTTCACCTCCTCAAAATCGATGTAGCCAATCACTGACACTAACGGAATGATAATCCGTCTCGCTCGATCTGGTAATGTCGACATTGCTTTTGTCCGTGTCCCACCACCAATCACCGTGACATCCTTCAACGTCAGATGTGAAATGAAGATGCAGCCATACGGAGAGCCAATGACGTTGTTCATGATCTTCTTCCATTCGTTATCAATCATGTCAACGCCTTTTCCAAATCCAGCTTCTGACTGGTGGCTAATGCCCAACTTCTTGCAAATGGCTGTTTGACAATTCGTGTACATCGCATCAACAAAGTCAAAGACAATCGTCTGATACTTGTCCTTGTACTTTCGCCGATTGTCAATCAACTCATCAACAGCCGCTACTAACTTCTTATGCGTATTGACAAGAATGTATGGCACCTTCAATCTCTTGACTTCCTTATCTGACGTGCACAAGAAAATGCAGTTTGGCCATCCAGATGCCAGCGTCGATTTCCCGATCTTCGGAGGCCCAAAGAAAAACCACGCGTTTCGCTCAACGTCAACTTCACCATCAGACTCATGAATTGTAATGTCCACATTTTCCACAGCCATCGCTAACCTCCTTACATTAGTTGAGCACTATTATTGCGTCTTGATTCTTTTATTCCTTTTCCTATATTTATCCTATGCTCAACAGATAAAGTTCTACCAGTTAGCAACGCGCTCATCTTACCTTTCAATGCTTTACTTATTTGTTTTCGCCATATATCTTTTTCTTCATTTGATCTAGCATTTAATGATAACGCTATCTTTTTACATGTCTCTTTTCTATGTTTACATCCTACAAAACCTTCACCTCCAATTGTTACATTATATAACGCGCTCCCATTATTTCGCGCTAATCTTATTCTATTAATTTCTTCTTCGTTTGCTTGTTTTCTACTTGAACAAGAACAAATCTTTTCAATCTTAAAATTTTCCGCGCCATATTTTCTTATCGCTCTAGCTAGTGGAACGCTATATCCATGTCTCGCTTTTCTTACGTGACGCCTGAATCTCTTTTCAATATCTAATGTCTGCCCAAAATACTTCTTACCATTACACTTATTTGTAATACAATAAATAAAAATCACACGTCCTCCTCATCCGCGTCTTTTTCTACCTTGAATTTTGGTCGTATGCTATACAATTTCAAATTCGCGGGCGTCTCACCTTCATGGCATAGCTCGTACATTGAACAACGGCCCCATTCGCGTATGCACATTGAAAAATCTTGGTAATAATGTTCCTTTGTTTTGCAGTTCAACATTTGCTGTGTGACCTTATCCACTGTATTTAAGACAGCGTCACCAGCAATGAACGGTTTATTCAATCGCTCCAAATGCATCTTCACATCGCTGCTATCCATATACCATTCCCGCAATCGCTCAAGAAATTGCCCTTTCGATTCGTTCTTTCTCTGTCTGATCTGCGGTTTGCGAATGATCTTGTAGATGATGCCATCCAACCAATTCTCTTTCTTCTTCTCTGTACGATTGTGAATCTCAAAGTAGAGCCCAGTCTGTGGGTCCGTTCGTATATTGCGAATCCGTTGCGCATCCAATGATTTGAGGTTCTTCAACTCATAGACGTATCGTTTGCCTTGATTCTCAATCACGTTGTCCAACTTCGCAACGACAGTCACATGCTTGTTCATTTCATAGATGATCGATTTTTCAGTGGCAACGTGCTTCGTCTGTGCAAGGAATTTTGAGAATTTGTATTTGAACGCCGCCAACATGCCTGCTGTAATGCACTCTTGCTGCACGAGATCTTCTTCATCATCAATTGACAGTTGTGGAAATTCCTTCCGTGCCTTTTGCGCTTCATCTTTGTACGCCTTCTTCACGACCTTTTCAGCATTTGCTGGATCGTTGAATAATGTTTGAATGCCATGATGCATGATGCGTCCAACAATAAACGGTAACACAAACGAGCGCTTCTCCAATCGTCGAATGTGTTTCCACCAATAAAACCGTGGACATTTCCGAAATGAATTCAAGCTGGAATATGACACGAACATTGGCATCACTCAACCTCCTTGAACATAGTTTTCAATTCATCCGTCAAGTCCTTCTTCTTCCGCAAACATTCGTACACCTTTTCCTCTACGGAATGGGGAGTAACGAAATCAACATACGTGATAGATGGATGCGATTCTGAACCTTTGCGTCTAATTCGTGCCTCACTATTCGCTCGAAGATCGTACGACCAGACATTTGAGTAATATATTGCAAATCGACTTGCTGTAAGCGTAACTGACTCTGCAGCCTTCTTTTGCGTTGCCACAAGAATTGTATATCTTTTGTCATGCTGAAACCTCTTAATGGTGAGCATTGGATCTTCAGTGGCGCCAGTCAACGTCAACACACCATAGCCCAACTTCGATAAGTACCTCCGAATCTTGTTGATGGAAAATAAATACGCTGACCAGATCACCACCTTATTATGTTTCGCGTCCATCTCCTCCAATGTCTCAACCAACGCCTCATCTTTGTTGGTTGGAATAATTTCCACACGGCCTTTTTCATCTTGCACAAAGCCATCACAAATTTGCAACGACTTCGTAATCAACGTGAAGATGTACTGCGTATCCAACTTTACCTTGCCAAGCTCAAGACGGAACGTGCTCTTGAAAACATCCAACAATTCCTTCTGCTTTGGCGTCATCTCGATATCGATCTTCTTGTAAATTTTCGGTGGCAGCTTCAGCATTTTGTTGGTCATACGAATGCAGAACGGAGAGACCTTCTCAATGAGCTGATCGATCATGCGTCGTTTTGGTAGCGTCTTAGTGCCAACCTTCACAAAGTATGTATTGACGAAGGCATAATACGATGAGCCCAACAGATCGTCGTTGCGCAAGAACTTAATCTGCGCGTAGAGATCCGCGATATTTTCAGTGACAGGAAACCCAGTCATGATCACGCGTTTTCGAATGCGATGCCCAATGTCCCATAAGATTTTTGTTCGTTGCGTATGTGGTGACTTGATCTTTGTGCTCTCATCAAGAATGATGGCGTCCCACTCAGTCTTGACAATTTCACGATAGATGTTCTTCACACCATCGTAATTCACGAGGAAGATCACCGTACTTTGCCGTTCAGCATGATACGCACCAGCTTGCACTTTCGTTGCGCGTATCCCATAATCCAACAACCGTATCTTCTTCCGTCTCGACCCAGTCAACACCACCCATTTGAAATTGGTGTGCTTCCGAATTTCCAATGGCCATGTCGATTGCACACTCAACTTTGTCGAGACCACGAGCACTTTTCGCCATCGTTTGACATCAGCCAGTGCCAACGCACATAGCGTTTTTCCAGTGCCATACTCACTGAAAATGCCTGTCCCATCCTTGTCTTTCGCAAATTCCACAATCTGCGCTTGATGCTGCATCAGTTGCGTGCGTATCATTATTTCGCCTCACCCATAACATGTACATAGATACAATGCAATTTTCGTACGTGGTACCACCACCAGACGAACGCCCAACTTTTCCATATCAACCACACTTCTTGCTGACATGTTGAGCAATGTATTTTGATCATGGTCGTATGCACCATTCGTCGTCGTATGGATCTCTCACAACAACATGCGTTTCAACGAAACGCCGCCATAGTTTATTGCGCACGACTTTTGGCGTTGACGGCGGTACCAATATATCGAGCACTTCTCGATTCAAGATAAACCTGTTGTTGCCATTCAATTTCATTCGTGCAGGCTCAACGATACTCTCAAGAAAATCACATTCCAACTGATGCGTTAAAAATGTGATCATTACCCAGTACGCAACCGCTGCAACTGTCAACGAGACAATGCCTAATGCCCCAATTACTACAGCGCCACCCATCATACCCTCCCAAATATTCGCCAATGCCCAATCCCAATCGCGTCCTTTACGTTGTGGTTGAGCTCTTCCCATTCGTCTACCTTATAGAATTTTCCTTTGCCTCCATACAATGGCGCCAATCGATTGCTGCACACCTCCTTCGATAATTGGCCTTTCCATCCACGTGGAATCACAAACTCAAACAGATCCACTTCATGAATAGCGCTGTAAATCATCCCACACACGAAGTTCAGCTTTTGTATCGAGCCACTTTCTCTCGCAGCGAAACCAGCCACTGACCAATGTTCAGGCAACTCGCAGACAATGCGATCAATATCGCTGTCAGCCACAATCGTCTTGATTTGATCGCTGATTGACCGAGCTTTATCGTAAAACTCGCCATCGCGTTTAACCACTTTATCAGGTGTGATAAGACGAGCATGTTCAAGCTCTTTCTTCTTAATGTTGAAAATGGCTGCACCACAGAAATTAATCGATGGGTCAATCGCCAACAATTTCTTCATAGAAACCTCTCTCGTATCGCGTCTCTATCTGGCAGCTTTCCACCGATCGACATGAACTCATGCATATCCAACAGCGCACTCAATGCTTTGTCTGGTGGCACAAAACCTTCAGGTTTCACGACATCAAACGTTGTGCCACGTGTAGAGTCTTCCTTCTTCTCAGCGCGCACCTTCCGCATATTTGCCGTCTGCACAATATCCCAACCTTCTTGCCATGGAAAATTGCAAATGTACGCCGTGCCCATTGCGACATACACGAGATCAATCAACGCATCAAACGCCTTCACACGATCGCCTCTCATCACGGCATCTTTAAACTCCTGCAGCTCTTCCTCCAAAAACTTTTCACGAAACTGCATCATCTCATCATTGCCAACAGCTGGCACGACCAGCTGCGGTAGGTTGAATGTCTTGTGAAACTTGACGATATCTGCCCACATCGATGCGTCACCGTACTGCATGTACTTTCCTCCTTTGATAAAGATGTGACACGTCTTTCCATTCTTTCACAGCACCCCAGTTGTTGCGATCAATTTTCGGTTCCACTCGCAACGGCACATCGAATGTCACGTAATCTTCCATTGCTTTCTTGATCTCTTTCACGACCAATGGAATTGGCTCTTTCTCATTCACTTCAAACAACAGCTCATCGTGCACATTCATGAGCATGTGCGTGTCCATACCTTTTTTCTCAATCAACTCATCGCAACGCAACATCGCGCTTTTGACGACGTAAGCTTCAGTGCCTTGAATCTTAACGTTTGGTCCTTTATACGCCAACTCTTGTGGCACGCGGTACTCCCGATGAAAGTTCATCAGCTCACTCTCAAACTCAAGCGTCAAGACGCCGGTGCTGTAAAGTTCCGAGACGCATTTCGCGGTAAAAGCCTTAACAGGTACCCGGTCGTAGTACGTCTTGAGAATTTGATCGGCTTGCAAGGCAGAGACGGTTTTTCCATCGAACGTATTTTGCGAGAGGACACGTAATAGCTTCCGCATACCCATCCCAAACACAAGCCCAAACTGAATGTTCTTAGTAATCTTTCGTCGCTCTTTCTCGACTTTTCCGAAGAGCATTTTACAGGCCGCGTCATGTGGATCCCATCCATCCCACACCTTCTTAATCAAGGCTTTTGCCTTGGCGAAATGAAAGAAAATCATCATCTGCAATGCTTTGTAATCGACGGCCAGAAACACGTAGCCAGGTCGTGGCACAAATGCTTGTCGTGCAATTTTCGGTGCATGCGCTGTGCGACTCTCTTCAGGTCGTGGAATCGTTTGAATCAACTCGGCCGATGTTCGTCCAGTTCTTGCACCAGACTGAAACAGAAAGAAATGCGCATACGGATCTTCCTCAGTTGTATGCCGCTTCCATAGTGGATCGAAGTAGACGCTCTTCTGTTTCCTGAAAAAACGATCAAGCAAAAACTCGCTCACAACCTTATGCGAATCAAGTGTCGCCAACACTTTGCTGTCAGTAATTGGATTTCCACATTCATTACGTGGCAAGTCAATACCCATTTGTTCAAGCACATAGCCGACTTGTTTATACGAATTGGATTTGATCGTTGGGTAGGACTTGAATTGCTTCATTGAGATGCCGGCTTTTTTAATTAGTGCGCGAATACGCACTTGGCATTGCTCAATCTCTAGCGCATATGTAGCAGACTGCTGCTTGACGAACTTCCGATCCACCATCATGCCGCGCTCTTGCATCTTCAGAATGATGGGCGCGACTCTTTTCTCAAACTGATAAATCGCATCAAATCGTTTGATTGGCTCACGAAAGACAAACCATAATTTCTGCGTATAAACGGCGTCTTCAACTGCGTACGGTTTCAATATAAATCTTGGAATCTGCGAGTAGTCAAACTCAATACCTTGATTCTTTGCGATTCGCTTATATTTTGCTTTGTATTTTGACAACTTCTTCGCTGGCAAAATGTCGGCCTTCAAATAGCGCTGCGCCATTGCCTTCAAGCCTTTGCGATTTGCAAAGTTCTCATCCAACAACGTGCCTGCAATCAATGGATCTTCCCATGGGCCTTTGCATCTGATCCCAACATTCTTCAAGACATGCGCATCGACTGTGTATGGAAACATCACCTTCGTGATTGAGCGGTCTTCGCACATTTGCTTGAGCGACACGACATCTTGTTTCTTATGCAAATCATGTAAATTTGCGCTCAATTTCCAATCACACGACGAACCATAAAACGGTTGTTTTCTATTATCAAATTCGGTGTCAATCGCTACACATTTATCTTTAGATTTCATCCTACCCTCTTATGCGGGCAAATCCTATTCCATGAAGTCGCTAAATTACAATTCATGCATAACAGCCGAACACCACGCTTTGGAAACCCATGTTTCTTTAAATAAAAATATAGCGCATTGCCACATTTCTTTCTACCACTCATCATGGAATGATGCGATCTTCTTGATTCGCGTGTCATATGATCGATAGTTAAAAACTCTCTAATTGTTTCACCGCAACATTGACATTTTCCACCATATGCTCGAATCATGCTATCCTTCAAACGATGATTCCAACTTCCTTTGCCGTATTTTGTTTCATATTCAATCTTATCGTCCACATTTGCTATTTTCTTCGTTAGTTTATTTTCTCTCAACACACGTTTAACTACAGATGAACTAACGTTTTCACTCTGACATATTTCAAAATACTTCTTATCTTTATTTCTTAATTTAACAATCCTGCTCTTAATAGCTGGCGTAACTTTAACTCTACACTTCATTGTGGCACCTGACGCATTATCAGTCGATGCCGCAATGGCGCGTTCTTAAATTCATGCTCATTCAACCCTTGAATGTAGGCATCACGCCGCTGATCATCGTACGTATATCGATACCAAATCCTTCGTACGCCAATTTGCAACAGCACTTTCAAACAATCGAGACATGGTTGATGCGTGCAATACACGGACAGCCACCCATCTTTCTGATTGCCTCGTGCTTGGCATTTTAAGACCGCATTCATTTCAGCGTGAATGGTTCGAATACACGTATCACCATTTGGTCGGTGTTCAGCCTTGATTAAGACATGATTGGCGTCATCACAGTGCGTATCGCCATGCACACTCCCAACATACCCATGCCCAACAATGTTGTTGTCCTTCACAAGCACACACCCAACTTTTGCTCTACACGTTGACGCTTCAGCGATCACTTCTGCGATTCGCAAAAAGTAATTATGTGTGATGTTATTGTTCATAGTTCGTCAGCCATCTTTGCCAATACATCGCCGTGGCAAGGTTGAGGTTTGCAGAAACACATAAGCACTTTGTCCTTCAACGAAGGCAAACCATTAAGGATTGCTTGCCTAAACGCTTGACGCACAGATGTATATCGCGTTCCTTTTAGCCAATCCTCATACGCACGTACTGGGTCTTCAGACACGATCCCTCTCGCACCAGCAAATCGTTGCATTTCAACCGTTATAAACGGATTTCCATACAATGATGAGCGACCGATATTCACGCGCTCTCCAACAAGATCCTTACCTTTCTTCTTCCATTTTTTATTGATAACGTGTGTCATCATTACCTCACAATGTCATTGACAATGTCGTTAACTGTATCCACCGTCTTCTTCCACGGTGGCATCAACTTCTTTAACGACCAACTTTGGAATTCCCGAAACTCACTTAACTGCCGCGGTTTCATTGCTTCAATTTCATTGATTGGCTTCCAAAACGTGGAATGGATATCCTGTACTTCCGTCTCATCAGCGTATATGGCATTCTGGCACAAGACAGCATGACAGTACCGTGCTCTCCACCAACCACTCCCAGACGCCTTATACCGTGGCATGATTATCCCAACTGATTTCGCATAATACTCTCGAACCAACTCCTCTTCTGGGATAAAAGTCTTCTTATTAAATGACAGTATAGGCCATACACCTTTGATTCTTTCATGCCATTTGGTATAGTCTGATAATGCACCGTAGACCCATTGTCGCTTCCTGGTCGATGCAATCTTGACGGCCTTCCAATGCTTGAGATAGAACGCTGATGGATCGTACTCATAGATCTCCTTTCCTTCAAACGGCGTACCTTCCGTGATAATCGCTCGATTCCCCCAACCTTCGAAGAATGGTCCAATCAACCTCCTCCCATCAAACATTTGTCTTCGCGCCTTCTCAATCGCGTTCTCAGTTTTCTTGATATTATCACCCAACTTCTTCGCGTTGTTGCGATACACGAACTCACGAAACAGATCGCCTTCCATTAACAGCTTGATGGTCGTATTTGCTTTCCAATCATTGACCAAATACACGACGTTATCAGCGCGACTGGCTAATAGTGATTCGTAAAGGTACGTACAGCTAAATTCACTAATAGTGCCAAGACCAATGATAACCAAATCGTAACGAGTAGCCAAATGCTTTTCATCAAACTCCAACGGCCTCCATTCGACATCGTGCTTTGCTTGCGTCAATGCATTATAGAACGCGTTGATCGACGTGTTATATTGCCGACGCGATTCCTTTCCAGCTTGCATCCGTGTCATGCCCGTCAGTAAAATGCGCATCTCATCTCCTTATCGCTGTATTTTATTTTTGTGCTGCTGAAACAACCCATCCAACACCATGACTATTCGCATTGAACGCTCATCCAACTCCAACAGATCACCCAACTCTTGCAATGTCATCTTCGGCGCAAAGAACGCACGACATGCATTGGTCGCATTTGTCAATGTAATGTCGGTTTTCAAAAAATGCTGAAATGATCCATGTAACTTATGCGACACATCCCATCGATTCAATTCCTCAATATCTTTCTCATAGACATGCAATGTCGCAATGTCATAGATCACTTTATCTGCGGTTGTCGATAACTCTTGTGCAAACATCCTCAACAAGAATTGCCAATGCAATGCATCAATCGAGAGCCCAGTGACAAAGTCCGATGAGCGCGATGTGACATGCAATGCCATTAATGGTTGACGCCACAAAATCTGCATGAATGTATTACACGGCATATGCGTCTTTGCGTCGACACCATCACCTTCATTGAAGATGACGCCACATGCTTGTCGTGTATAGCCATCCATCTTCAATCGTTGCAACATCGCTGGTAATTGCCGTGTCAACCGATAGCCATACGCACCATCAATCGTCTTACCGTCATTTGAATAGTTCCGCATATTCGCAGCGTACGACGCAATCAATTCAAGATCGTTTGAGCCTGACAGTAAATAGCACAGCTCAGCTAACACGAACCGAATTGGAATTACCCGATGATCCTTATGCGAAAATACCGAGACACCTTGTGGGTTCATATCAATTTCCATATGTACTGGTGTCATCTCTTTCGCCATCGCTAATCCACGACATGCAAACTTGCAATCGTACGCTCGTAATAACCTAAGATGATCCGCTGTATTCACATACGTTTCCGCAAATGTCATAACACCACCTTTCCCAAATCAGTGACAAAGTCGTCTGATCTGCCAATCCGTAAATAATACGATGGGTGATACGCCATCACATGATCGACCCGCAATCGCGCCAACTCTTCCGCTGCCACTTTCCCAACAGCCACAACCTTTGCTGATGGGTTAGCCTTCTGCTTTGCCTCAATTTCATGGTGAAGATGTTGCACGCACTCTAACGTATGACGTGAGTCACGATTCACGACTTCGCCAAGTCGATTGCCTTTTGGATTGCACTTCACCACATTCGTCAAATAATACTGCGTTGGAAAAATCTTCAAGACACTCAATGCACGTTGAAACAGACAGCCGCTTTCGCCATTATAGAACGGCATGCCCAACTGCTTTCCACCATTGATATTGTAGCCAGTAGCTTCACCGACGAAAATGTACTTGATACTTTTCGTTGCACCAACGCCACTAATCGGTGTTGGCTCATTGCCATGCCACATTTTCAATGTCTGTTGATGTGCGCCAATTTTACACGACACATCCTCAAACGCATTGCACTCCCAGCTATTTTCACTAAATCCGCTGGTCGGTACCCATACACGTTGCGTATCATTGAAGAACGTTTCCGTATAATCATTCACGCGCTTGAACGTCCACGGCTTTCTCTTGATCCACGCGTCGACACGACGACTGATAAATGCATTGCGCTCATCAAACGACGCGTAGTTATTGCAGTTCACAAACAACGTATGCTTCAACCGCAACTTCGTTGCAACATCCACAAACGCTGTGGCAATCGGTTGCGTTTGCGATGCTTGCTGATACAAGATCTTCTCGTCGCTTTTTGGTCGTATCTTCATCTGTTGAAACGTCTGTGCATCAGCGTAGAGCACGATCACTAAAATCCTTGCATCATGCAATCGCAAGTGTTTCAATTCTGAAAAGTACGCGTCATGATCGTATTGCGCTGTCCGATACAGCGGTCCATATACCGCTTCACCAATCACTGAACGATCACATACTTCCAATGCTGGGCCAGCATCCTCTTCCAACGCCGCAATTGTCCTGAACAGCTTGTTCTTCTGTTCGATCAACGCCATCACACCTTTTTTCACTGGTGCAATGCTATGCGATACTGTCCCATCGATTGATTTTGCTAACTGATTCGCGAACGTCGTTTTCCCAATGTTGTCTGGACCTTCAATGATGATCATCCGTTTCATGCTGTCCTCGCAATAGTTTACTTTTCCACTGTGCTTATCGCATAAACACTTTTTGAACTGGAGATATTATATCATAACATCAACTCGATATTATCAATATAAGATCAAAAACAAAAGCACACACACAGGTTATCAACGGCAAATTGGCCAATCAAACCTAAATTCTCTTCGCTTCACTTTTGCTTTTCGATCGCCACTGCCATAGATCACGATTCCTTCTGCACGAGTCAGCTTCACGATCTGGATAATAATCTCTTTCGATCGCACTAACAGATCACTCACCTCGATAACCTCACTGCCATGCCGAAAGAGCGTATGCTTTTCCAATTGCTCTGGATTCCCATTAATCTTTGGGCCACACAGCTCATACGTCCCATCATCCACACACAGCTCCATTTGCGCTTCAACCATCGCCTCACGATACTGCTCACTTAACGGTACCCATCCAGGCCATTCAAGCTGCCGATTTTCTTGATCATACGTTGGCGCTACTTGCGCAGGTTCAAATCCATTTGGTGCCGGCAACGTTCCACTAACACCACCAGCAACAGTGTGAACCTTTAATACTCGTCGTTGATACCACTTTCCATCTTTTCTCATCATGGCCGTCCCATCTCGTTTCACTGTCACTGTTATTGGCACAGCGCGATCCAACACCCATAGGCATTCAGGATTCACGCGCTCAGTGTCAGCCTCAGACGATTTTGTCTTTAGCATAAATAATCCTGGAATCTTTCTCATCTTGCCTCCGTATCTGGCGTTGAAACATATGGTGGTGGCGGTCCTATCTCACCAAACAATGGCGGTAATGGCGCCAACGGCGTTACCTTCAAAAATGGCGCTGATGGAATAGGTGATCCACCGCCAACACCTTCACCGAAGAGTTCTGGATGCGCTTTCATTAGCTCATCAATGTCGCGCTGCACCGCTGCATGCTTCTTCACGCCCGCTACAATCGTGACCACATCATCCATCGTACAATCATGCGCCGTCATTAGTTCACGGGCAATGTACCATAACGCTTTCTTCAGATCTTCGATTGGTCGCCCTTTCTGCCGATGTCGTGCAATGTACTTTACGGCGTTGCCATCATTGAATCCCATTTTCCAGTCTTCAATCGCGTCAATCACCTCAATCTTCCCAACGTTATAGTGCGCTGGATGATTTACTGCGTCTTGTAATGCCATTATCACTTCTCCTTTAATTCGATTGTACGAACGTCAGGAATACGACGACACAACTCGCTCCAAAACATTGCCATATGTCCAATGTCATTGGCAAGTACAACCTGTTCTTGAAACACTTCCAATCGCACGCGTATTTGTTCAGCCGTGTAATTGATGCCATTGACCGTCATCAATAACGGTGACGATTCCAATAGGGTACCCTCGTAGCTGTTTTCCATTGTTCCATCACTCACCATACTTGGTACATTCTGCAATGGACTTGGTTGTTCTAATGATTCATTCATGCGTGTCACGCACCTTTCCAGTTCCCACATAACATGCATTTTCGCCACGCAATTGCTTGCGATGTTGCTTCCATCGATAGAAATTTCCGATATACTCAGGTTCTCGCATTGGCAATGCTTGATGCTCCGCTGGTGATGCGTGAATTGGAAAATCACCAAGCAACCGAGCATAGAGTTGCAGATCTTCTTCCACTGTCGTTTTCTTGCCATCATGATTGAGATACGAAACGCGCGCACACCGCGCCACTGATCGCTTCACCAAATTGTCCATTTCAGCCACGTTTAGACGATTTGTAATTTCCTTTTCAATTGCCGAGATAAATGGTAAATGCCATTCACCATAGACACATGCATGTGGCACGCTCTTCTGCATGCATGCGTACATCTGCTCAGCCAATGCTGCAATTTCAGGTAACGCCTTCACGTGAATGCGCAAGGCAAAGAAGTTCTCCAAATCAGTTGCTGACGCGATGACACTGATATGATCGTACGGTTCAATCACACGATTGGCATATTGCTTGTGCACTTCCAATGCTGCAAGTTTTCTCGCGACCTTGACTGCTTCATCACGGCCTTCCAACCACACCCTTCTCGCCTCATCTTGGTCTGCAAGTGGCTCACCACCTTGCATACCCGCTTTGTTCTTTGTAAAGACGAGTGGAATGGCAGGATTATCGATGACAGCTTGAATGCGCTTCAACACAGGCACTGCGCGAGAACTTTGCGCATTTCGTGAAAACATGCGATGCGTCATAAACTCGGCATGCAAAAACCGCGGGTATGTCAATACGTACGTTATCAATCTCGACGTTCCTTCTGGATGCATTGAATCTGCAATGATCTCTGCAGTAATCATACTTTCTTCGCCTTTCGTAATGGGTTACCTTCCACCATTGCTGATGTGACCATCACATGTGGAATTGTCTGTTGTCGTTTGCGTTCAATATCACTCGCTACATCTTGTAGCCATCGCGCAAACTTTCCAGCGTTTTCGATATCAAACAACAACGTCATGAACTCGCCAAATACGACGCGTATACTCCCGTCATCTGTTTCATGCACGGTTGGATGCAGCCATTCTGGCGCGTTAGTTTTTTGTTGTATCATTTTGCTTCCTTTGCTTTTGTTCGGCTTGATTATTTAATAATAGGCGATCGTACAACAAGCCACAATTTACACACCGCCACATATTCAGCCGATCAACGTACAACATTTCATAGAGCGCCGTTTGCACAGTCTCTTCTACCACGAGACCTTCGCATTTTGGGCATCTCACACTTTCTCCTTTCGGTTCACCAACCAATCGGAGAACGCTGCCGTTCGTCGCCAATACGAGTAGTACTTTGTATACGCACCACTCGCAACCAATATATCCAATAACTGCTTGGCTGTTTCACGCGAAATATCAAGCGTTGAGCTAATGTATTGAATGGTCACTGACTGCGCACGTTGCAACACCATGCAGACGTTATTGACACCTCCCATTTTTTTCTTCGCAATGGCGACTTCCAACTTCGTAAAGTCGGTGTTCACGATCACGTCGCCATTTTGCACATCGTACACCAATCCTTCGTCTTTAAACACTGACGACTCGCCTTGTCCTATCGGCGCATATACTTTTCCATTTGCATCAACTAACACATACTTCTCTGCCGGTAATCCTTTCGGTCGTTTTTTCAGTTGTTGACTAAGCACAAGGTGTAGCAGCATTGCGTTGTACCTCCGCTTCTCGTAGCCGACGGAACCAATCCATCATCATTTCCGTCTCGTCAATGTTAAAGATGTGGTCGAACATGCCATACATTGCATCCCATTCTCCAACTGGCATCTTCCCATAGAGTACAACTGGCTTTCCTTGTCCTTTCGCATACCCAGCTTCCAAATGCGCTGATTTTCCCGCTGGCAATACCAACAACACGCATTGCGCTTTATTGAGCTCAGCCATGTTGAACCCAAAGATATTCGACACTAATGGATTTCGCACCGCTGTCTGTGGCGTAAATTCTTTTTCCGCTGAACCTTTCCGTACGAAGATTGATGCTGCATGTGCCGGCTCATTCTGATCGCAGAACACATACACACTATGTCCAACAGCACGTAGCGTTTTACCTAACTCTCTCACTGCATCCATCGCTCGTAACGAGCTTGCCAAATAAATCTGCATCACACCTCCTCAATGATTGGTATTGGTTGCACATGATAATGAATCTCATCCATCATTCCCATCTTTTGGCGTTGCGCCATTTTGATCGCGTTAGCCTCGATCTCTTTTCGCTTTGCAACTTCGAGCTCAGCAATTTCCTTTTTCAACGATGCGCTCAATGGAAAATCGTTGGCACACACCACATAGACCATTGTCGGTTTATTGGTCTTCGGTATCGTCGTCGTCCTTAACCTCGATGGCTTCATACGTCGCCTCATAGCTGGCAATTAATGTCAATGGAATGCCTGTCGTGTGTACTTTCACTGGTGCTTTATGCTCATCATACGTTCGCTGTTCAATGGCCAACGCGCCATTTGCCACAAGGTACTTGCCACCGACATACGTCGTCTTCTTTTTCTTCGCATCCAACCACGTAATCACCACTGTACATTTCATCTCTGGCATCTTACATTCCTCCAAGATTAAATGGTCCACCTTTATCCGCCGCGTCTTCAATCATCCTCGCAACAGTTCGCAATACTGATGTCTGCGCATCCATCACTGAATTACGTTCGATCGATCGTTTTTGTTCTTGTTCTGCGGTATTTTGATCGACAGCGACAATGACCACTGATCGTCCAGTGATGCTTGCTTTTGTATCGATCGTGACCACCACATATTCGTGTCCATCAATCACGATTGTTGACGTAATTTTTACCATTCCATCTAACGGCATCAGTTCACCTTCCTTCCATTTGCAATATCAGCGCGCAACTTCTTAATTTCTTCCGTTGTCGCTTTCTGCGCATCCACAACTTTCCGGATCTCCGCAATCAATTCCTTCAACAGCTGCTCCAACTTGTCGAACATGCTCAACCTCCTCTAATTTGTTTTCATTTTCCTTGATGTAAACGCCAAGCACATACATCCCTTCATTCTGCAACTTCCGCAACTTCCAATTCAACCGTGAAAAAACCACCTTACAGAACGTCACCGTTCGTGACGGTTTATGCTGAAACATAATTTCCACCGCCGTTGTCGGTTCCATTACATGCTCCTTCCTGTCAGCTCCCACAAATTTCGTAATGACCGTTGCACCACAACAGCTTGTCGCCGTGCGTCATCGATAGGGTGATGTTTCATCTGCGCATCTGGCCATGGTGTATCGTATCCAAGAATATCATGGTGTGTTTTGATCACCGTCCTTGTATCCATCACATATTTATGTGAAAATGGATTCGCAACTCCAAGTTCTGCAACCCAATTGTATGCTTCAAAGATTACCGCCATATCGTACATTGAGCCGTGCGACCATGGGTATACGATGGCATCTTGCACTCCATGTTTATTTACAAACTCCTCCAATAATAAAAACGCATACACGATACTAACGGCGTCCTTATAGTTCACCATTCTCAGATACTCGTCAATTCGATCTGGCATCATCCACCATGCACGCACATCGTCTTCAATTTTCAATCCACGATCTGTGCTATCACCAATGTCAATAATCACATAAAATTCATCTTCAAACATGTTTTTCATTGGCAGTGGTTTGCTGCAATCAACCAATGGACCAACGTATGGGTTAAATGGCACGGCACCAATTGACATGATGGCACCACCACTTGGCCGATTGCTTAACGTTTCTAGATCGATCATGATATGCCATTCATTTGGCATCTGCGTTCCTTTCGTCAAAATACGTCCACACTTCGCTGCGTGCCATCGCACTTTCCCATATTCCAATCAACCACTGCTTGACGCTCTCCAGCTCAGTGAAGATCGATAATTTTACATTATGTTTTGCAAAGACGTCTTTGCTCCAATCACGCGACGTCGCCATTGATTCCAATGTTGAATTACGAATGAAATACGCTTCCCATGGGTCTTCATGCCGCCATCGCAAATACAAAACATACGGGACACCATGCGGCCCCATCACTTCAGCTAAGCATTGTGATGGGCAACCTTTGAGATCATCGTGCCATGTCAGTTTCATGTGCACCTCATTGTTATTCTTCTTTTGTTACGACACTCTTCGTTGAAGAGCTAATCTTCTCCAATAGCCCATTGAGATCAATATCCATCGCAGCTGCTTTCTCAACCACATTCAATAGCGTCGCTGGCACTTGACTCGCCAATCGTGAAAGCGGTGAACCGTCATTTCCACCAGCATCGATCATCACCAACTTATCGATCTTGCCCATTGGTGCCGCAATCTCTTTCATCACTGGACCAAGTTTCTCGATGCTCGCTGGCACCAAGATATTGATCGCTTCCAACACTTGCAACAAGCGCCCACTGTCATCTAACTTCTGGTACGCTTCCGCTTTCTTCAGAATGCCTTCCGCTTCTGCAAGCAAGCCAGCTTTCTTTCCTTCCGCTTCAGCAAGCAGTTTGGCTTTTGTTCCTTCCGCTTCCGCAAGCGCTTTTACCTTGATAGCGTTTGCTTCTGCTTCCGCTTGGTTTTTAATGGCAACGGCTTGTCCAATGGAGATGGTTTCCACTCGACTCTTTTCGGCGGTTGCATCAATACCAACAATAGTCGCTTGAGCTTCAGCTGCAATGGTATCCGCTTGCTTCTTTGCTTCGGCTGGCTTGATGATGGTCGCAACAAGTTCCTGTTCCTTCCGCAGCGCGTCTTCCCGTGCCACTTCCGTTCGCGCAGTGATCAGCGCTTTCTCACGTTCCGCTTGCGCAATCGGGCCAGCTTGATTTGCTCTTGCTTGCTCAGCTTGCACTTCCGCAAGATAGAGCGCTTCCTTCACGTGCCGTGATTTTTCCGCTTCAGCACGTAACGTCATGTTTGCTTGATTCGCGAGTTCACCATCCTTCTGCGCCGTCGTCGATTTGATCGTGGCTTCTCGTTTCGCTTCCGCTGATCCTACTTCCGCATCGCGCTTGACTTCCTCAGTGCGCTTCCTTCCAAGCGCTTCCAGATAGCCTTGCTCGTCTTTCAGTTCCTTAATAGTCAGCACATCAATCTTCAAGCCGAGTTTGGCCAGATCCGCTTGTGATTCTGTCACCATCTGCGAACCAAACATTGCACGATCACCATAGACTTGCTCAACAGTTAGTTTACCCAAGATTGCGCGTAAGTGACCTTCCAACGTCTCATACGCCATGTTCATTACTTCCGCTTGCGTCTTTCCAAGCAATCGTTCAACGGCATTTGAGAGCAGCGTATCTTCACTCCCAATCTTAATGTTGGCCACGGCTTTTACCGAGACCGGTACGCCTTCCTTTGTGATCACACTTTTGACATCCAAGTTTTGAATGGACATGGACCTGAGATCCAACGTATCCAATCGCTCAAAGAACGGCCATACAAACGCCGCACCTCCTTTAATGAGCCGATACCCAACCTCAAGTGTTTCAGTGTTACTGACCTTCATCTTCCGTTTCCGTCCAGAGACGACCGCCACTTGATTCGGTGGCACTTTAATGTAGTTGTTACGGAGCGTTGCCATTACCACCAACATCATCAATGCCACAACGGCAATGATAATTACTGGCGTCACCATTTCACCAGCCCAATATCCAATGCCACCTTGATACATCACGCTGTCTCCCATTGCCTCGCCCTCCTTATGTTATACTGTCGCTGCCACTCGTCTGACTGTACAAAAGCTCCCTTGTCGATCAATGATCACAACCGTATCACCTTCATGCACTGGCTCAATGCTCTTCGCAAGAAATTCCTCTTGCAACTCGCCAACTTGCGTTGTCACAACCATTGTCCCTAACTCGCCGTAGACATTTGACACTGTGCCTTTCCGTCCAACAACATCACCAGTCGTTGTCGTGCACGCTTGCGTCACGCACCAATTAATCGCTGATACCACAAACACAGTTGCAATGACACTCCAAATAACTGCAAAGATGGAGCTCCAAAAGAGCTCAGCTCTGCCACTATGATAGAGCAATCCACCAAATGCACCGTACCATACCATGAACACGGCCACTGCTCTTGGTGATAACCATGACGAGACATCGCCATCGTCCTCAACCCACCCATCTCCTAGTAGCGTTGCTGTTAGCAAGAATGCACCTAATACGCCAACCACAATAAACGATAGCATTTGCCCACCTCCTTATTCATCATCGTCATCATCATCGTCAAGATCATCCGCATCAAATTCATCCTCATCATCATCCTCATCCTTGATGGATTCGCCTTCGCTGAGTTGGTCCTCAGTCAACTCAACGTCGCTGTCAGCCGCTTGCTTCCGTTCTGCCATGGTCAACCTCCTTAGTGATTATCACGCACACGTCCGATATTATTGACGCGATATCACGACATCATTCCATCACTCCATCGATTTCTCCCATCACGCTTTGCGCAAACATACGCTCTTGTGATGACAACGTCACGGTCATTTTTCCTTGACCAGCGGATGACACTCGATTGAGTATTGATGACAACATCTCAAACTCTTCCGCACTCCCATTCAACTGCATGATTTGCTTTGCTACGCATTCCATGATTGTCTCCTTAGTTATACGGCTCTCCAACAGTGATCGTGTACCCAACGACCTCATCGTCAAATATTTTTGGTTTCACCATTAACGGTATATCCAACTTTTCCGAATAACCGAAATGGTGTGCAGATACCCAAATCATAATTGGCGTCGTACGGTCGTATTCCTTTGGTAGTAACGCCTCCACTAAACCATTTGTCGCATGCTCCAACGCTGCAACAGCCTGCTTCATCTCTATCGATTGATTGGCATGTCGTTTTCTTGCCTGTGCGTACGTCTCTAGCAAGTCGGTGAACTTACTCATGTGACAATCCTTAACTTTGTTTTCGCGTTTGATCCAACAGCTTCTGCGCATCTTCCATTGTAATGAGCACCATCACAAACGGCGTTGATTGCGGCGCCTCTGGATATTTCATTAGAATTTGAAATCCATAGCGACTCATCTCTGTCATCTCCATTTGTGTGAGCTCAACGCGACCACCCATTAACTGCAAATACTTTGCCGCCAAAATATTCGCCATCACACTGTTGAACTCTGCCTGCGTCGAAATCATGCCACCTCCTTAGACGTTACAGCCAATCCACATCCCAATCACCAACGCACTCGCTGCAAAGAACGCTGTTGTCACCATCTGCCACCAAACGTTTTTCGCGACGTCGTCTTCAACCATCTGCATGATCGCGTCAGCTTCCAACTCACAGACGTTGACACGCTCGCTCTCATTTGTCGTTACATAGAATTGCCGACACAAATACGCGTTGATATGCCGATGCAACCGTGTCTTCCCAGTGAATCGATCCCATTGTTTGCGATCATGCGCATTCGCTCGTTCAAGAGGTTTCACATCAGCTAACTCAGCGACACGTGCTGCATTCGTACGATCCCATTCTTTTCGCATATCCATTGCGATCGCCTTTCGTTAATTGCCAATGAGCCGTTGTATCCATCCACTATTCGCCGTGATCACCTCCTTTTGTAGCGATGCAAATTGAAATTCAGGTCCGCGATTCAAACATTGCCGAATCAATTGTGGTACAGCCTCTCGCAATTCAGGTGGCATCTTCCCAAAATCTATGCAATGCACCGTGCGCAAGATTGCGTACGCTTCCATACCACGGCAATTCACGCCAAGCATCTCCGCAACGCTATCAACAGTACAAATTGAGAAGTGCCCTCCTTTCATCATGTGATTGAGCGCCGTAATCGCGGCCAGCTCTTTCAGCTTATTCATTCGCGATCTCCTTTCGCTTTTCATTGCTGCTGCGTTTTAGCCATAAGATGAGATGCCCGATCGAACAGAAATGATGCATTGGATCAATGCGTTTAACAGGCACTGCCATATTATTTTCATCGCCATTAAAGAACACCAGCGTCCCTTCAAACGCCACCCACGCATTTTCAGCCATGATACACGTTGTCATCACTCGACAATAATCACATGTCCAACTTGTCTGTTCCATTGCAGCCTTTCTTTCATCCTAGCACTCCTGCATCGGTCCCTGTTTTTGGTCCTGTAAAAGGATGGCATTGCGTCGGTGACAGTCAGCCTCACGACTTGAGCTGAACACCGCAAACAGCTCACCGCTGCACGCCAGGATCAGCACGGTGATCAAGAGAAACGTGGCGAAGGGTTCGTACAATGTCACGGTTGATCCTCCTGCTCATGCTGGTAACTCTTCCATTCAAGCCACGTCATGACTACGATAAACCCAATCGCCCATAGCGTTGCATTCACGTCGTTGCCTCCGTCGGCATCGGGATTGGCCCGGCCCATTCGCCACTCGTGAACGGATCGACAGCCTCAAGCCCGACAATAGGCATCACGTCTAACCGACCATTCTTCTCGATGAGAACATAAGGTCTGGCAAACTGAAGCCGATCTAGATCCCGCCACCAGTACGCTTTCCCCGGTGTCGTCGGCTTCTCTAACGTCCACGTCAGAGTGCGGGAAGTGAGCTGAGATTCAAGCTGCTCGATGTACACACGGAGCGATGGCGCTGCTTTTGTCCCGATGTTGGCGCGACGTACACGATTCCCGAACCAATTAGCCATTTCCTTGAATTCATCCCGTTCTGCCATCACCGTGACGAGCTGCTGCGTGAGCTTCCTGTTTTCTTCTACGTAATCTAAATCAGCGCCACGTGTTGCAGCATAGTGCCATTGATCTATCAAACTTTGCTTCTCCCGCTCCAACTCCACCATACGAGCACGCAGACCATTCCATAGAGCACGCGCTTGCTGAATCGTTGGTGGAGGCACCATGTTGTAATCGCTAAAGATGGCTTGAAATTGTGCCAGTTCGGCCATGTGGGCCGCGTGGGCTAATCTGTGTGAGGCAATCAGTTTGAGCACAGCATTGGACGCATGAAATTCGCCATACCCAGGCTTATATACAATCTCTAAGTGATCCAACTCCTGCTCAGTCAACACGGCCCGTTGCGCGTGGTTGGTCATGGCTGCACCGTTACATGAAGGCATGTGGCCTCCGTTCCAGGTTGGATGACTTCGCTCTCAATCGTTTTTCCGCAGCACGTACACATCCTCTCCCAAAGAATGAACGTACTACCGTGTGAGCATTCACGCATTATTCGGTCCTCTTCCGTGTAATCATCACTCATCTCATCCTCCATGATTTGCCGTTGATAGTTGGTCTCTTCTATTCCATCCGGCATCGCATCCCGTTGCATCTCACATCACGAAGGTATCAGTGTGTTCGTCACCACGTCGATCGATCCATTTGACCGTGATACGACCAGTTGGAATATTATATTGCATTGACGCCATCGATTTGTAGTTGACGTCGCGTTTTAACAACCACGTATGCGTCGCACGCCTGATTTCCACTTCACTTGGTGTTCGCATGCTCACACTCCATATGTTGCGTCTTGGCATCGATGTATTTGCGAATGGCATCAGCAATATCCGGCTCACCACCAAGCATCACGAGCCCAAAGACAATCGCAATGACCATGATCACTGACAACAACATTTCCGTTACCGTTGACATTCATCCTCCTTTCGGTAGCACCATATTGAGAAATGCAATCGCGCGTCCTTCAGCCTCTAACGCGCGATCAAGATGCAATTTCCCAGTTGCATCGCAATTACACAACGCATGCGTCACCGCAATTAACAACAACCCCTCAAGATACTTCGTGTAATCTTCCCTTGTCGCATTATGCGTCATTACAAACTGCTCATGCATATCTGCGCAGATTCTCATGGCACTTTTTCCTTTGAGATGCGCTGGAATCATCTCAGCCTCCTATCGTCACATGGTCGATGAGTGGTACCATCGTCACTTTGCCATGCGTCGAAATCATCGCTTGTTCAATGGCACGCACGACTGATGGACGTCGTAAGATGGACTTGACATCGCCATGTTCATCGTGCACTTCCTGCGCGCTTTCATCGAGATCAACCACAATTCGTAATTTCATGCTGGGTTCTTTCTTTGGTAGACGGCGTGCTCAATGCCTTGTGCGTACTTGACGCGCAACTCTGCGCGAATGTCCATTTCACTTCGTCGCTTTGGCTTGCCATGATCGTTGTGCGGATTGGCTAACCGATCGCGTTCCATTTCACTTATGACGATTTCTTTTGGCGGCTCAGGCACAAGTGTTGCAATGAGCATGAGCATCTGCTCTGCATTGATAGCAATCTCGCTGCCACCCACAATCAGCGTCTGTTCTGGCATTGTCAGTTTTCCTTTTTCTTGAGTTTCTTCAACCGGTCTTGTAACTCGACTATCTTCTTCAACGCACAGCGCGTTGGCGATCGATCGTATTGCCGCGCTAAGACTGTTAACGTAATCATCACATCGCCAAATTCCTCGTCGATATGCGCGTTGCTTGCAATACGATTCCGTTCAGTCAACGCTTCAACAAGTTCGCCAACTTCCTCAATCAGCTTTTTCAACAGATAGCTCGTTGGCAACTCGACAAATTTCTTTCCAGTCTTGACGCGCAACTTTTCAATGCCGTATTGTTCGCCAACTTCCGCAATTTCACTCTCACTTGCTTCAGTTGATCGGCTCATCCTCGCCTCCCAAGCACTTGATAGTTTTTGCGACGCGACAACTTTGCCATCCGTCGACGATTGCGTCGCCGTACTTGTGCATCTCGTCGCGACTGCTTCTTCATCATACCTTTGACGCGCCGATGACGCAACGTTTCAGGTAACGGTACCGTTGGTATGCGTTCACCAGCTGGAATGTTCTTAAGACCGGCTGTGCCAAACAATGATAATAACCCCGCTGGAAATCGTAGCATTTCATCCTCCCTCTGCTTTCCCAAGTATTTGATGCTCGTACGTTTCAGTGCATAGCGCGCATTGTTGTAAGACTGTCGTGCAGCCAAGTGTTTCACGCTCCGAAAACTCGTAATCGGTATCGCCTTCATTTAAGATCGCCGTCATTTGTGCTGGCGACATTGGTGCTGCGTACGTCGTCAGTATTACTTTGTACTGATGCTTGCATTCAGGTTCTTTCGGCTCATTTGACGAAAACCATCCCATGGCTATGCCCTCCAGAAAAGCTCCCAGTCTTCTTCCTTGATCCGCATGATATTTAACATCTTACCGCTAATCGGATACGCAATGGCATGCTCTTTTTCGACGCCTTGAATCATCTGATGCAACCGGAATGTCAACATCTTGGCGTGTTCCATTGACATGCGCAATCGCCCAAACACCGGCCCAACCGCATTCCCACCACCTGAGACCGTCATATTTCGCCGTAACGTCACCGTTAATCCATAGGCACCCATATCAAACTGAAAATCGTCTGTGTACTCGTCAAATGCTTTCAACTCTTCTTCCGCCATCGTCGTCTTCTCCTTCTGGTATGTACGTGCCATGTTTCACCTTCTGCTGTGGAAAAATCCTTAAGTCGACCGCACGAAATTCGCCAATTGTCTCCGCGTCAAATATACACGCGGCGTGCACCTCCCGTCTGATATCGTCAATGCTTCTTTCTGAACTGTATTTCTCCTTTCGATGATTTAAGATCATTGACTGCGCGATCCGCTGATTGACAGCTACTCGACTTTTCTGTGTCCTTGCCGCTGGTGTGCCTTTCTTAAATGGCCATCGTTGTGGCGCACTCATGCGTACCTCCCTCCTTTGCGTGTTGGTAGCTGACACTTTTCTTTGAACCACCCAAGTTGCCGTTCGCATTCCAAGCAAATGCACGATGGATGGCCATCAGCATGTGGCGCCATGAGCCCACCATGCTTTTTTTCACCGCACCGATCGCATGTATGCAATGTCACGGTCTAATCTCCATCACCCTTGATGTTGACCAGCCATCGAACTCCGCATAGTCGCCAACTTGTACTTCAATGCGATCCGTCAGCTTCCATTCGCCAACGGTCATAAACGTCGACAACGGATTTTGTGCGGCAATTTTCGTGACACGAAATCGCGCACCTTCTGGCTCAATGCGATACGCTGAATTCTTTGTGACGATTGTCATGCGTCTTTTCCTTTCAACATCGCTGTAATGGCCCTTCCCGCTGCTCCTCTAACAGCAGCGCATTGCGTCGATGGCAATCCCGTTCGTGCTTTGTCAAGAACACATCGAACAGCTCGCCAGAAAACGCCAAGATCAGCACTGAAATCAACACGTACGTCAACACCGCGAATTCATAGAGGGTCATGTTTGACCTCCATGCAGAACGATCCAAGCACTGCGACAATTTGCTTCCCGGCTGCAACCTGCACCTCATGGCAGCGTACCTCTGACGCATACGGGCCAAGCAGCTGTATCTGCCCGTTCGTGAAGTAGAGCACGAGATAAAACGCTAATTCGATCATGTCTTCCCTCCTTCCTCAATCATGCATGTCGCATTGTCCAGCCTGCTGTCGGCACCAATACGGATGTTCAGTTTGCGCGCGTATTTTTTCACGTCGCGGCCAACAACACCAGGCCGTGATGCCAACAACCGCAACACCAATTGTCGTAAACGGCACGACCACTACCCACATGTACCATGCCATGTTGCGCCTCCATTGTTATTTGTGTTGTCGTACCCGCGCTCGATTATAATGATTCAACCGTTCTTGCCGCGATTCCACAATTGGCCGCAGTTGTTTCTTCGCGATGAATGTCCGCGCCCATCCGCAAATCAAGCAGCGATACACATGTGTGCCAGCACCGAGATCGTTGTGTTGCTCGAGTCCGCATAATCCACCGCACTTAGGGCATGGCATACCCGCCTCCTGTTCTATTTGTGAAGCATATTATATATTTTTCCGGTCGACGATAACATCAAATAACCACACCGCTAAGGCCCGTTGATCTATCCTTTGTGTGCTCGTGCGATTGTCTCTGCCCACAATAGACGGCAGCTGTCGCATTGACATTGCGCAGTTTCGTTGATTTGAACTGTGCTGTTGACACGTTGCGTGCGTGTTGCAGCAACACGTTGCGCATCTCGTACGTCTAGTACTCGCGGTGACATGTTGCGCATTAATCGTTCTTGTTGCGTGTTCGGTGGTCCACCATAGATGGCATCAAGCAATTGCCGGATCGCCACCATCCCAATATGCCAGCAATGGCCGTTATGCTCATCGAACAATTTCCGTGCCACTTGTACTGCCTCTTTCCGAGCCATCATCGCGCACCTCCTTTTGCAATACCCAATTTCCCCATTCAGGACGATCTCCAGCCACAACGATTTTTCGATTATCGCCTGTTATGCGGTCTTTCTTATCGAGAATAATTACAAACCGATCCGATTGCCAAATATATTCCCATCGTCCTTTCACTGTTTGTTTTCCATTGATCCAAGTGGCGACGTTCATCACGCATCTCCTATCGTTGTAGATATGCTGTTATAACACGAATACCGGCAACAATGAAAATCGCTGCAATTACCACACCAATTACATATTGTGGATCACCAAGTTCCATTGTCATCTCCTTTTTCTTCAACGATCATTGGACCGACGGTAATTTCCACATGGCCTTCATAACAACCTGGCAGTAACGCTAACGTGCACAGCGGCGTGGCATGCGTTTTCGATCGCAAGGTATATTGCGCGCTGTGCTTATCGACTTCCATCCCGAGCATTGCCAAGCACTTGACAACACGAATGACCGCGTCAACGAGCGTTTCTTCTTCTACAGCGCCAATTGCACTTCCATTGCCTTCAAATGGCACGATGCCTGCGATTTCCACGCGCCACTTACGCTTCCTCGTCACTATAGCGATCTTTGGCACTTGGCTTTGCGACACGAATGCGTTTTTCTTGTTGGCTCTTTGTTCTTTTCTTCGCGTCTTTATTTGCGCGATCGATTTCGTTGGCTTGGAATTTGACATGCTCAACCTCCGACTGTCTGGTGATATACGTGGCAATTTCAACGTCAAGTCGCGCAATCTGCTCTTTCGGTGCACCCTTTGTGATGGCCTCAGCGCGCATCTTCCTTAACTCACGCTCGATTTCGTCGTTATTAATGTCCGTATTGGCCAATAGCGTTGTGAGCCATTGGTCGAGCGCACTTTCTCCCATCCACTGCGTTTCTTTCTTTCGCTGTTGCTCAAGGTATTGTGTTTGTGAGCCGACGGCGGCAATTGTTGGATCATGCAATTTCCGTAACCGTTCCATGCACTTGGTCGTTTTCCGATAGCCTCCACGATACGGCACAATCAACTGATGCGTGACCAATAACTGCACGATCCGCTCAATCGAGCTCATTTCACGAAACAGCCCAGGAAACATGCGGATAAGCGTAATCTTCCGTAATGTGTCAGCGTGCAACAGCATTTGATAGAACTGCCCCATATCAACGCCATACGTTTCATATGGGCGCATATCCTCTTCAAACGCCTTGAGCTCACGAATGATGCACGGTGCAACTGGCGCTGTCTTCGGTTCGACCAGCACAATTGGCTGTGTGCTTTCCAAGATCATCGTCGTTGGACATTGCTCGCTTTCCTTTCCATCGATGGTCATCGATCGCCGTAGCCAATCGATTGTCACTCGATGCAGCTTTTTCGCTGGCATGCTCGTCCTCCTACATCTTTCGCTTCTTCGTTACGGCTTTCTTACAGACGCATCCAGTTACACAACAGCGATTACCAAGATGCACAAGCACGCTATGTCCACATTGACGGCATCGATCACCTGATTTTATTCTCTTGTTCATGTGTGGCCTCCGTTTGCCGTTCGCGTTTTGCCATCTTGAATCCTGCCATCTTCGCTGTTCCACCGATCCCGATCATTGCTTGCACCATATTCGTCACAGCAATGTTACAGCGACAACAAAGCATGACGCCTTCCGAGCCACTCGTATACAAGTTCACGTGTCGCGATGGTTGGCTCCCACAGCAATGACAATCGACGTTCCGATAGTTCACGTCTTGCCTCCTTTGTTTAATAGCACATTCCGCTGCTGCCACGGGCCTGCTGCGCCTCCGTCGGCAGGGGGATGGGGCCTGCCCATTCGCCGTGATATTCATTAAGCGGCGTAAGCGATCCTTCATAACTGACACATAGATCAGTATGATGCACACGTTCAACCATTAAAATATGCGCGCCATCCAGATCCTTATACCAATACCGTCCCGCCACCGTGGGCCGCGCCGTGGTCCAGGTGAGCTGCAACCGCGCCAATGCCTGCACGGCGGCGTCACGCTGATTCAATAGCCGAGCACACCACTTCCCCCACATGCCGTTATCGCCGCCACGGTTATGTATCGCAGTATATAAATCCTTCTCGGCTTCACCAAGCCGATTTAACATCGTATCGTGAGACCGTGCGAGCGTGTTTAGTTCCGCCTCCCGCGCCGCGAGCGTGGCCTTCAAGTTTCTTATCTCATGCTTCTGTTCGCCGTAGGTTTCCTGGAGATTACAAAACGCCTGAAGTAGTGTCTCTTTCGACTCGTACAGGAAGTTGACCGCACTGGTCATGGTGGCGAGTTGCTGCTGGAGTTGCTCGCACATGGCGACCGTCTCGCTACGACGAAGTTGTGATTCCTCCAACTCCTGCGCCTGCTGCGTGATCGTGCCGCGGAGGGCGGCGTCGTGGTCTAGCAGGAACGTAGCCGTTGTATGGAACTGTCCCGCAGATAGGTTGCGCCCATACTCCTCCACCTGCTCCCGCGTCAACGCGCCTTGGATGTGAAAGATCACTTCTCGCTCTCTACCCGCTATTGATTCTTCATCACTCATTGCCATCCTCCTCCCCATTATCATATCGGTCACCGATGTTGTTGCCAACTTGATATAACGCTTGTATGTGCAACGTCGAAAACCCATATCTATCGGTGACGGCTTTTCTGTCCAGCTGTTGATGCAGACACCGGCAATAGACATGCATATTTCGACAGACGTCACACACGAGCCATGTCTGAAACGCTGGCATGCATTTACCCATTGGTTGTTCTCGTGGTTTTCCTCCTGCGCGCTTAATGATGGCACATCCACGTGTTGCCACGAGGTGATAGAGAACGGCACTTTCCATTGTTGACACCGGCATGACACGCATTGATATGTGCGTGGCATGTTGCGTCGCATTCACGATTCGCGTTACCGAACCTGGCGTTATCGACGCGATGTCGATGACGACGGCTGTGGCATCCATTGGCGCTGACATCAACGTCGTACATCGTACGCGATTGTCCGTCAGCTGATGCCATACCGGATGGAGCGATCGTGATGCAATGACAATGGCGTTCCATTCCATTGCCAGTTGACTTTGCACTGCGCTGACGTTTTCGCCAAGTGGTGCATTGATGATGATGTGCTTTGGCAAAGCATCACATAACTCTTTCAGTGCGTACTTCACGTTGCCCTCCATGCTATCATTCGGTGATACGCTCACTTCCACATTCAGCGCTCATTGCGGCCATTTGCTCTGTCCGACAATCGTTGCAATACATGACCATTGTCAAGTACGCTGGAATTTTCCGTTGATGACAGCGCAGACAGGTATGGTACCGATCATGCACGATCACGACCTGGACGCAGTGCCCTTGTCGATCAGCATCAATGCACGCTGCCACTGGCATTAACGCGTCCTTCCGTACCCAATATCTCGTTTCCATTGCAATCTCCTTATCTGAGATCGACGTACCATACGAATAGCCCGCATTCACTACCCATCCGTCTCAGTCGAATACTTCATCGACTAGATGCGTTTATCGCCGTCGTAACCATCGTTGAAATCGAAACTCAATCACCGGCATCCTCCACCGATACACCATCAGTTGCGGGTCATGGTTTCATCAGCAGCCCGGCAATCAATTCTTGAAAATATCGCAGCGCTTGTTAGTTACACACGTTCTCTAGTCTCTTTCGTATTTGCAATCATCACAGAGGCCCGTGAAATCGAGCGGGCATGCTTTCCGACAAATACTACAGGTCATCGCGCCCATCCCTCCTGCATCCATCGCCTGCATATCGTCAATGCACTGGGAGATATTCACATATCCATCTTTAATACATCGCTTCAACCACGTCTCAATCGCGTCAAGGGTGAGGACTGGTACTGAGTCGATTGAATTTTCCCAGAGACGCATATTGTCTGGATGAACCCATTTCACTTTTGGCATGATGCCTCTTGTCTTCGGTGTCTCCATCACTGGCCCTCCTTGATCCGCAGGACTTCGGCGGTAAAATACTTTATAGCTATGGCCTCATTTGCAAATTCCAGCGAGAACTGGGGACAGCGCATAGCCAGGTAGTTGTCATCCAAACGCTTCATCTGAATGCTGCCAGAGTTGTACTTCGTCATAAGTAGCGCCGGTTCACCGAAAGGCATGTCGTCACCTTTCGACTCTTGCCACATCACTACTACGAGAGTGGTCATAGATTCCCTTTCTTTTGATCCTGCGCCAACACCTGATCCCTCTTGTCATACCGTGGCCCCTGGTCCGTATGCCGAGGCACGTGGTTGAGGAACCGCGTCAGCCAGCGATAGACGAGCCAAAATGTGACCAGCGTGCCTAGTATAATCCACATCATTCCACCTTCCTCTCGAGCACGACCGAGACGACGCGGTAGGTATTGGCTTTATTAAATCTAATTACACCGATGGAGGCTTGATCTACGTGCAGATGTACCCCGCGTAGATTTATCCCACGTAGTACTTCTTCACGTTTCATCATTATTGTCGCTTCAACCCGCTCCCATCGTTCCGGAGGTGCACAGAGGGCGTATTCGGAGCGTGGGATAAAATGACAGCCCGTGCTATCTTTTGCGCGTATCACCCATTCACTGCACTTAGCGTCTTTATTCCTCCACGCGGAATCATCCAGCTCCCATCTCTCCCCGTCCTTGCTGTACTTGCTCTGCACCCATTCAGCCATGACCACTCCTTCGTCAATTTAAGAATGCCGTGGGTTGTTGTCTTCCTCTGCTGCGTTCGTTGACACTTTCCGTTCACGTTACCGTTAGCGTTACTATTAACGTTAACGTCTCAACCTACCCTTTGTGCTGTCCGATCACGTAACAGTTTCTTGCGCTCAACTGCTCGCTGATGATCCAGTTCCGCGATCTTTTTCCTGCATCCATCGCATAGTTCGTCAATGTCCAATGCCGCTGGCGCTCGACAGATACAACAACGATACATGTTTACCTCCATGTTAGATTACGTGCATAGCAATGCCGTGCACAATATGACATTATTATATATATTTTTTAGATTAATAACATCAATATTGATAATAGTAAACATCAATATAAATCATCAATATAAACATCAAACACACACACACACAACCATTGTCTATAAGATCTACTACCTTATTTCTACTACTCTTATTATATATATACTATTACTACTACTACTACTACTACTACTACTACTATATATATATATATATATATATATATATTAATAACTAATAATTAATTAATAAATAAATATATATATAATACATGATTAGAATTGAGAGTAGTAGATCTCTAAGATTTCGGTTGTGTGTGTGTGTGTTTGATGATTACAAGAACATCAACACACACACACACACACATCATCATCAATGTATACTTATTTTTATTTCTCAGGCCGGCCCGAAGCGTGTCTTTGCCCGAGCGAACGTGTTATAATCACTCATGATTGCAACCGACTGCAGCTGTTCATTGATGAATGCTGCAGTCGGGGAAGTGTCAATCACATGTACGCAGATAAGAGAGTTAGTTGAAGGTGCTCGGTAACAATAACATGCTCGGTATCGATAACGATAACAGTAACAGTAGTGATAACGTGCTCGTGCTTTGAGAGCAACAATGGAGCAATGCATGGCAACGATTCCGTATATGGCACGGACAGTGGCACAAGCCAATGACGCAGACAGTGTCTACCCGATTGTGCTCTACGCGCGTGCAATCAATAAGAATACTGCCGAATTCACTGGCGGAGATTTACGCCGCTATCTTCGCTGGTTGTGGAAGGTTTATCCAACACTCAAGCTCAAACGAAAGTGGGATCATGGAAGAACATGGTGCAGTGCTCCCAAAGCATCAACGCGCGGCGATCAAGCTCCTAGAAGAAGCAGCCAGCCACAACAACCCAGTGATCGTGCTCGAGTGCCCATCAAAGATCGTGCCCGACGAACTCAACAACGTGCTGTGCGTGGTCGTGCAACATCCAGCCAGTGACGAAGCGGAAGTGGTGCCGATTGCATTGCTCGGGCCGGAACCGTTGCAGCAATTGTTCGGGCCGCCAAAGACATTCGGCGGAAAATTAGCAATACGTGTGGAACATGGGCGATGGTTGTTGGGAGGGTGAACGATGACACAGCGGAAACGAAAGAAGAATCCGTATCGTGGACCACATGTCAAGGAATACAAGAAGGTCTACAAGCAGTTGATCGGGCATTTGAAGAAAGCCAACGTCCAATGTAAATATCTCGGGAAGTGGACTGGCAGTGACGAATGGTACCAGAATTATTTGGCGGAGCAGGAATACGAATTGCGGAAGATGATCAAGCAATTTGAAAGCTATCAACCATCAGGCATTCGATAACGGGGTGTAGCACAGCTTGGGAGTGCGCTTGCTTTGGGAGCAAGAGGTCGCTGGTTCAACTCCAGCCATCCCGACCATACCAACAACTGAATAGCAATGAGGAGGGCAGTGGGAATGGCAACGACAAGGGTCCTGATCACTGGCGGTGCAGGCTTCATTGGCCATCATCTAGTTGAGCAGTTATTGAAAACGACAGACTGGGAGCTCGTGTTGCTGGATCGATTGGACGTCAGCGGTAATTTGAATCGTCTCCATGAAATGCTCACAGAATTGCAGCGGCAATCGTTGAAATTGCGACCGATTATGTCACGGCTCACGTGGGTGTATCACGATTTGAAAGCGCCAATCAATGAAGCAGTGGCGATTGCCATTGGGCGCGTGGATGGTGTGTTGCATCTCGGTGCCTCAACACACGTGGATCGTAGCATCACCAACCCGATGGAATTTGTGCTCGATAACGTGGTTGGCACGGCGAACGTACTTGAGTACGTGCGCAATGCGGAGCTGCCACCGTGGATGATCTACTTTTCCACGGACGAGGTCTTTGGCCCTGCACCTGATGGCAAAGCATACGGTGAATGGGATCGTTATCGGAGTGGCAATCCGTACGCAGCATCGAAAGCTGGTGGTGAAGAGCTCTGCATCGCGTATGCCAATACGTATAAGTTGGATATCCGCGTCTCACATTGCATGAACGTCTTTGGCGAACGGCAACACAAAGAGAAGTTCATTCCATTGGTGATCGGCAAGGTCTTGCGAGGGGAGTTGGTGACAATTCATGCGAACGCTGATAAGACCGAAGCTGGGAGCCGTTGTTATATTCACGCTCGGAATGTGGCGAATGCGGTGCAGTTCATTATTGAGCACGGTACTGCTGGCGATAAGTACAACATTGTCGGCTCACAAGAGCTTGATAATCTCTCACTGGCGCAAATCATTGCCGAGATCATGGAATGCAAGTTGCACTACGAGCTTGTGGACTTCCATTCATCACGACCTGGGCATGATTTACGGTATGCGCTTGATGGACGAAAGATGGCGGCAATGGGTTGGCATGCGCCACTTGATTTTGTGGTGACAATCGAGCGCGTCGTGAAATGGACGCTATTACATCAGCAATGGTTATAAGGAGGCAACGATGTTGGCAACGGGCACACTAAGAGCAAATCCAGCCATGTGGTGGAATGGGCTCGGTGATGCGTCAACATTGATCACTGGACCAACAGCGCCAGCACCAGCACCAGTATCGCCACTCATTGAGCAACAGACAGCGCCATTGGCTGTGCCAACATCGACGCAACCGACACCGCAAACAGCACCAGTGGTCACGAGCGAGCTCTACAAGAAGTTGAATCCGACAACGCCATTGAAGCCGGGCGTGCCAGCACCAACGGATCAAGATACGGCGTATCTCTATACGTTGTTGAACATCACAGAAGGCGGCGTGCCATTGTTTCCGTTCACGGACGTGGCTGCGCTCTGGAACGATCTATGGAGGCCACCATTGTCGCCACAAGATGCACGAGCCGTTGCGGCAATGGGAGGTGTCTTGCAACCTGGTCAGCCACGCTCAATTCAAGGTGTTGAGTCACTGGCAAGATCGTGGGCGTTTACGCAAGATGCCAACGTGGCTAGCATCGTGGATTGGGTGCATGGACACAAGTTGCCGTGGTTGACAACGAATCCGTATACGCAACAGCCATGGCAACCATCAGATAAGACGGCAGACTGGGATCCGTTCAATTGGCAGTTTGGCGCCAATCGTTATATGCAAACGGTCACAGACAAAAATCCAGGTGGACTCACGCATTATCTTCAAACGTATGTGTTTCCAGCGTTAACGGTAATTGCAGCGACCGTGATTGGCGCATACGGCATTGGGCCGATCTTTGGCGCAGGTGCATTTGCGACAGCGGGAGGTGGCGCGGTCGGTGCAGTGATTGGCTCGGCAGCGACAACGTTGGCAACACCGACAGCACCAGCAGCATTGGTCACACCAGGCCTCGCGCCAACGTTCAATGAAAACCTGTTGCAACAAGAAGTGCCATTGTTGCCGACATCGGGCTCACCAGTGCCATTGAGCACAGGCTATGAATTTGGCATGCAATCGTCATCGCCAATTCCACGGACACCAGAGCAGGAAGCTGAAATCGCGGCAAATGAAGACTTCGTGAAAGGCGCGCTTGTTGTCAGCGTGCTTGGCGCCATTCTGCTCTTTGGAGGCAAGTAACATGGGCTTTCACGTTAAATTACATGCGAAGATGATGAAGAAAATATTTGCGATCGATGAAAAGATTGCGCGAATATTTAAACGGCATGACATCGAGCCTGGAGAAGGTGAAGGCTATTTTCGTGATGCCGTAAAGGTAATTGCGCAATCAGCGCCTGAAGATGCGCGACAATTACGTGTGTTATTTAAAGGGTACTCCGCGGCAGAGCGTGAATACAAGACAGCTGTACGGAAAGCTGGATTTACGGAGAAATAGCATGCCACAGCAATTGCCACCAGGGTATCGGGATGCGCAAACCGTCTTTGAAGAAATGCGGCGGTATAACCAGTCGCTCTTGTCGATTGCGTTGTCATCGTCATTTCGGACGCAGCAGATTATCCTCAATACGACAACGGCCATCAAGATCATTGCGCCATTTCGACCGCAAGTCTACATGTTGATCAATGCCGATCCGACGAATGCGTTCTTCATTGGCGATAAGAACGTGACGCCAACGTCAGGCTTTCCGATTTTGGCGCAAAATCCGATGACGTTTGGTGTCGCGGAAAACGTGGAGATCTGGGCCATTGGAAATACCGCCAATATCGTGGCGTACTTGTTGGATCTCGGCTTCTAATTGGAGGAAGATAATGGCGCTGCCAGTGTTACAGACAACGTTGAAAGATTGGCGCATGGAAGTGGCGAAGGGCTCGATCGTGGATCATCAAGCCGTCAATTGGGCCGTGACATTATGGGACGGCTTCTGGGCTCGGAAGACGGACATGTCATTGCCATTGTATCCAGACAAGCATGCGTATGTCTACACCATTGACGTGATTGTCACACAGCCGTGTCAATTGGTGATCAACGATCAATGGCGCTGGGAATTGCAACGTGGTCGAACAGTCGTACCATTGGCGTTTCCAGTGCCAGTGGGCACGCAATTGACGTTGACATGTTTGTGGAGAGGAGGGCTGCGGCCATGGCGCAAATGCCGCTTCAATTGCGAGCTGCTCCTGACACAATCGTAACAGCCATTCGTTTTCGTGAAGATGCATACGGCTACGTGCTGAATACCAATGCGCTTGCAATGACTGCGAACATCTGGCAGCAAGATGGCATCTGGGTGCTCTGCAATGTGTGGGTACATCCGCGATTTCGTGGCCTGAAGCTCACACATCATATGATGCGAGCGTTGTTTGACTGGATGGCGCAGATGCATGTTGAGACAGTCTTCTTTCCAGTGAAAGACGCGAATATGCCATTCTGGAATTGGATGGCAGAGTACTATAACATCATACGCAAAGGCGAGTGGGTGCAGATACGGAGGGCATAATGGCGATGAAACGAAAATATCGCGGTAACAAGGACTCGAAAAAGGAAATTGATCGTCGGCGAGCGTTGATAAAGAAATTAAACGCTGCCGTCACAAAAGCAGATAAACGTGCTGACGCATTATACGCAAAATGCGAACGCGCAAAATCAACGGCATCGAAGAAAAAATTGACGAAGCAATATGTAAAAGCAGAACGGCAAGCGCAAAAGGCATATAGCAAATTAGAAAAATACCACAAAAAGTATTAAGATGGAGGCAATCATGGGATATATGAATGCGAAAGATGAAGAACGAAATAAGCGTATTGAGGCCGCGGATAAATTTGCGGCAAAGAAAGCGCGAAAACTAGTTAGTGGGCTCGTGAAGATTGTGAAGCGCAAATACAAGTTGGATAACCGCACGACGAGCGCGGTAATCGCTGACGCGTTAAGCAGCGCGTATAACAAGCATAAGTGAGGATATCATGGCATTAGGAGCCAGCGCGTTTGGCGCGTTTTCGCCAGGCAAAAATGTTGGTGACGTGCATTATGACGTCAGGACCGGGTCAGCATGGATCTTTCTTGGTGATACGTACAGCAATTGGCTCAATTGGCGCTTGAGTGGCGGGAAATTATCATCAAGACCTGATACAAGTGAATGGACAAATAAACACGCAGGCGCATTTTGGTATAATAGTGAAACGGGTCAATTTGAGGGTTTCAACGGTGAGGTCGTTGTCTTTCTTGGGTAACCATGAAAACATATCTCTACAAAATAACAAACACGCGAAACGGTTGCGTCTATATCGGTATTGCATGAAACATTTTAAGGAGCTGTACTGACGTGTTGAGGTGATCTGTGCAAACCAAATGGTTCAGACTGAAGCGCCAAGGCAAAGTGGTCGCGGCATGTTATATCGATCATGATGATCGCGATAACACCTACTACATTGATGGCGTGCAGGTGAACACGCGCTATCGTGGTCGAGGATTGGCAGTGAAGGTTTTACGACAAGCAGTCAGATGGGCAGATACACGGCAGCTGACATTGCAGTTGGTTGCTGAGCCAGTGGAATCCGACAGCGATGGCAAACGGCTCATCACGCTCTACAAGAAGGTTGGCTTCAAAGTGAAGTACCGTGTGCATAGCGAGGCCGTGGTCATGGAGCGTGCGGCCAAACGACGATAGGAGCAATGATCATGCGACGCATGTTCGCGCGTGTCATTTTATGGTGTTTACAAGAGGATGATGCTGCACGAGTGGCAGCGGTTCGTCAAGAGCTCCTCAACGAGCTCATTGCGCATGTCAATAAAATCACTGAGTTGCACGTCACCATGATGGAGGCAACGAATGTGCAGATGCGACAACAGATGGAGACACAGGTTGCGCATGCGATTGGTGAACATTATTTGCAGACGATTGGCCAGATCGAGATGTTGAAAGCACATCTAGCAAAAGTGACATTAGACTTGCATCATTACACGACAGTGCGTGCATTGGTGTACGCTGAAAATTTACGGACATCCACTGCGGAGTTTGTCGCAAAACTAGGAGGACAACTGAAATGACACGTTGGCTAAAGACATTATTGACAAGTGCGGCGATTGCATTATTTGCAGCGTGTACAAACGCTGACGCTGTTGGGACCTGTCGATCAGGATCACTGTACTGTACAGATAGCGAAGGTTTCGTGCATGCGCAAGGATTGGTCGTATCGCCAGGACCAACAACATTAGCTGGCACAACGACGTTGTCAGGTGATGTCGCCATTAACTCAACGCGAGCATGTGTGAATCCGGTGTTTACGCGAACATCATCGGGATTTTGTGCGTACGGTGGCACGCAACCAGCATTAACGAGCCCTGTCGGTGTTTGCACAAATGTCTTTGCTGGGATGAATCTCATTCCATCAGGCTCAACTGGCGTCTTTAAAATGACATGGGTTGCAAAAGCTGGAAATGGTGTGGCGTTCAGAAGTAACGCGCATCAGTTCTATCAAGCAGCTGGCTGTGGCTCAGTCCTCATGGAAATCGCGTATGGCGCGTATGAATTTGCAGCGACAGCCGCTGGAACAATCATCGGTCGAGGAGAAATTACGTTTATTGCACCGGCACTGGTCAATGGCGGTAACAACGTGTTGTACTATACATCAACAAATGCTGGTGGCAATGGGAACGCAGAAAGCGAGCTGTTGTGGTTGATTGGCTATTTTGATTAAGAGGCGCCATGCGTAAACATCGTCGACAACGCTACAAGAAGAATGCGCCGGGCTCGTCATCAAAAGCCAATATCGTCGAGTCGCTGCTGAACCTTGGCGATGTTGCACGCAATCAACACGTTGGTGAAGTGCAAATCGCGCTTGGCAAAGCGAAGCTGTTCATCGATAAATTTGGGCTCATTCAATACGATGGCCGCTATCAGCAATTGGTTGAGAAACTCGCGGCGCATTTACGTGGTGAGAAAGTCCAGCGTGATGATCAAAATACGAGCGCGCGGTCGTCATCGTCAGCGGGATCATCGGCGTCAGGCAGAAGTGGTGGCGAAGAAAGCTTTTGGGAACGATCCAAACGCCATGCGCAAGAAGACGCCGCACGACGATGGCGCGACTATGCCAACGCGCAACAACGACGAGGACAAGAGCAAAAAGACTTTGACGCAGAAACTGAACGACGACGGCAAGAACGACGAGGATCACGCGCAAATAAACGCGCGCGACAACGATATGATGGCAGCAACGATACAAAAAGCTATCATCGACCAAGTCGCTATGATGGCATTGAGTGGTTGTGGAAGTTGACGACGTGTCCAAAGCGAGGAAAAGCTGGTGAACGCTGGAAAGCGTATTACGGCGCGAAGACGGTGCAAGAGCTGTTGGATAAAGGCGGCAAATGGTCGGACGTGAAATATAATATCACGCATGGATATATGAAGACAGTGGTGCAATAATCTTACACAAGGAGGCTCCTATGTTTGGCTTAGAGAAATGGCAGTTGTACGCGATTGCGGCAGTGGCTGGGTACTTCGTCTACAAAAATTATTTCTCTGATGCAATCGCTGCACCGTCAGCGTTGCCGGCACCGTCACCAGTGCAGCAAGGTGGCGCGCAGATGGCCGCATTTCCAATGAGCCAATTCTAAGGAGGGCACGATGAAACTTGAAACATGGCAGATACTTGCGTTAGTTGGGATTGCTGGCGCGGCGTATTGGTATCTTTCGCGGCAATCTGGTGGAGCAGTGAGCTCGGCAGCGGGCACGACAGGCAATCCGATGGCGGCGTCAGTGAATCAAGCTGGCAGCGCGCTGATGTATAACGCGCCAATTGGCCCAACACCAGTTGGGTACGGCACAGTGCTGGCACCAGTTGGGTAGGTGACAATATGAAACTCACGTCATGGCAGTGGTTTGTGATTGGCGCGTTTGCGGGATTGGCGTGGTTGGCAAGTCGAGTGCCAGTGCCACCGCCAGATCCGCGTGCGTTTACACCGCCAACTGGACCGACACCGTCAGCATAAGGAGGCCAGCATGAGATGGATGGTGCGATGGATGTGCCTCGTGCTACTGGTGTGCGCGACACCGGCATGGGCAGTAGAAGAGTTTGCAGAAGCGACATTGCAAAATGCTGTTGCCGCGACAGGTAATGGGACGGCGGTGATTGTGAATCGCTATAACAACATCTCGTTGCAAGTGACGATATCAGCGACTGCAACGATAACGTTTGAAGGCACGGTAGATGGAACAACATATGTCAGTGTGCCGTGTAGCCCAATTGCCAGCACGTCTGGGACACCGGTGACAACGACGACTGCAACTGGTGCGTATCGGTGTAGTGTCGCTGGCTTATATGGATTTCGAGCGAGAGTGTCAGCATATACAAGTGGCGCAGTAACTGTCTATGCACGTGCAACAACGGCTGGCGCCGGCGGTGGCAGTGGAGGCGGCAGTACTGCAATGGGCACCGCGACAGCAGCTGCGCAAGTATATACAGAAGGATCGACACAACCGCTATCAATGGATCTTGCTGGGAATGTGCGAGTCACGCTCGGCACCCTCCTCTCTTGCGAAGACCAGACGAACAACCTGTGCATGGTCAGCGGCGGCGTCGTTCGCAGCAAGTCGATGGCGACAGCGGTCACGACTGATACGACCTCTTCTGCCGTGGCCTTACCGGTTGGCAGCAAAACGATTTACGGGGCCTTAACCGGGACAGGCTCCATCACGCAGACCCAGAAGATTTATGGCGGCATCACGTCAGGTGTCACGAGTACCACAGGTATCCTGCTCTGCACGTTGACCTTGAGCGGCACCACGGCGGTCTATGACGCCTGCCCGGTGATGACGGCGAATTTCCTCTACTACATTGTGGTCACATCGTCCACCACCGGCACGAGTGCGAGCGGCACCGTCACGGCGATGTACTAAGGAGGCAGCATGATACGGATACTCGTTCTTCTATTTGCGGTCTTGATGTCCAGCGCCCCGTCAGCCTTCGCGCAAGCGGTGGGCACAGGCGCAGCAGGGAATCCTGGGCAGCGATTGTATAGCCAAACCTTTACGTCGAGCGGGACGTTTACTCCCAATACCAGCACCATTTACATCACGGGCTGCGGAGCGGGCGGCGGAGGAGGCGGCGGGCATACGGCTGATCCAGGCGGCGGCGGCGGCGGTGGGTCAGGTGCGCAATGTGTCGTGGACATGCCGCAAACCGTCACACCAGGCACGGCGCTGACTATTACCATTGGAACAGCTGGGGCCGGTGGCACTGCAGGTTCTGGTGGCGGTGTTGCGTCAACCAACTCGTCCATTGCGGGGTTACCGATTGGAACATTCCTTATTTTTGGCGCGGCGAATGCCGCAGGAACGGGCACCGTCACCAATGGCGGGGCAGGCGGAGGGATTGGTGCGCTTGGCGGTGGAGCCACTGGGACGGGTGGAGGCGCGGCCAATTCGCTCCAATCGGCTCGCCTTCAAGGGGGATACGGGACCGTGTGGACTGGCGGCTCGGCAGGGGGTGGGGCGACTGGCCCTGGCGCTGGTGGAACGAGCATTAACATTGGTGGATATGGTGCGTCGTTTTCTGGAACCGCTGGCGGGGCCGCCGCTGGAACCAAAGGCGGCGGCGGGAACGGGGGAGACAGTATTTACGGCAAAGGGGGCGTCGGTTCGACCAATGGTGGATCGGCCGGTTCTTGCACAGGGTATGGGTCTGGTGGCGGGGGCGGCTCCCCAACGGCAGGCGCGGGCAGTAACGGATGTCCAGGTATTGTGACGATCCGGTGGTTTCAATGAAGGCACTCATACTATCCATCGTGTTAGTGGCGATCCTCCCCGTATGGGGATGGCCCGCGACGTGGTACGTTCGCCCTGACACGGACGGCAACGGGACTGATCTGAACTACGGCGCGGAGGATGGCACGAGCTACGCCACAGCCTTTGACGGGTTCGCAGACATCGCAGGGATTGTCGCTGGCGATACCGTGTGCTTACCTGGCAGCGATGAACCGTTCTTTGAACAGCTCAACACCGGCACAGCGGGAACCCATGCGGCGCGTGTCACCTATGCAGGATGCGGGTCAGACCATGCGTTAATCTGGAGCGCCCAAGGGCTCTCAGGCACACGCTCATTCAATTCTAGCCGTGCTGCCGTTACCGGGGCGGCGTATGCGTGGTCTGCCGATCTAGGGCAAGGGGTCTACAAGAAACGTATTGACGTGCGGCCCAAGCAGCTCTGGGAAGATCGGACGTGGTTGCAGCCGGTGAACATCAATGCCGCGTCTGAAGCGACAGTATTGGGAACGCTCGCGGCAGGCCAATGGGGCGTGCGGGATGCGGGCGATGGGACCTACCTGATCTACTACCGGGCCACAGCATCCGGCAAGACGCCTGCGACCACCGTGATCCGGTGTGAAGACGTGCCGTACTCTGACGGGTCACGCACCGCGATTGTCGTGGTCGATGTGGACTATCAAACCTTCCAAGACATTGACGTCTGGGGCCTGGTGTCCGATAGCTCGTCACGATCCTTCTACATCGTGAACGCCAGCCACATCATTCTCGATGATATGGTGTTCTACCGAAACATGGAAGGCCCGTCCATCATCCCCGCGTCAGTCGCCATTACCGACATCACCTGGCGCAATCTGAACGTGCAGGCTAGTTGTGCTACTAGCGTGTTCATTTCCCCCATTACAGGGGTGACGGGATTGCTGGTCGAGGATTCTGAGTTCTCTGGCGCACTCGCCTCCTGCTACAACGGCACCGATTTTACCCCAGCCGACGGTGACGGCTTTGCGATCGGCCAAGGCGGCGGGACCGTCAGTAATGTGGTGCTCAAGCGCATTGTCACAGATCGCAACGCCAACGCAGGCATCTTCATCGGGACCACGTTCTCCATGACCGTGATGAACTTTGAAGTCTATGGCTGGACGGCTGACGGCAACGTGCGGAACTGTTGGTCAGAGGGTGCAAGCAACGCGCAGACCGCAGGGCGGTTGATCTTCAGCGGCTTTCTCTGTACGGGCACGACAGAGCCCAATACATACGCCACGTTCTTCTTCGGGGCGACGCCTCCTGCGGCTCGCACGGTCGTGATGGCGAACGGGACGATTGCGGGCAACTATAACTTCGCCAGGGTCAAATTCTACCCCCACGCCGACAGCAACTACATCTTCCGCAATCTGTTGTTTACGAACAACCCCGGCAACGCCAGCTCAGATTACGGAGACTTCTATTCCAGTGCTGCCGCGCTGATCGGGGACGAAATCTTTGACAACATCTCCTTTTACTCGCTGCCGAATCTGAACCGTCGCATTGGACGGCTTGGGGTAGCGCAGACCGCCTATGCCTACAATTCAGGCTCAGACTTCACCAGCTTTACGACGGCGGTGAGCGGCACGAACTTGACGATCAATACTGATCCTCTCGTCACGAGCGACTACAAATTACAGCCCACATCTCCATTAAAGCGCACCGGCACACAGCACCCGTATTGCCGTGACGCCCGCGGCCGTCCTTGTTGGTCGCCGCCCGACATCGGGGCCTATCAATCCACCAGCGGCGATCCTGCCGCCACACGCGCTGTGAGGAACTAATGATGATCAGACTCTTGCTGTGCCTGTTGCTGCTGCCGACTCTCGCCCATGCGACCGTCGATTGGGACGAGGGCTTTGAATACTCAGGGGCCACGATTGCCGACATGAACACCAGCATGACGGCGGCGAACTGGTCTACCTCGTGCCCTGGCAACAGCGTCATCATTGCCCCAACCACGCAGGCCCTCGCGCAGTCAGGCGCACCGGCCCCACATGGCGGCACGCGCATGTTGGAGGAACGATTCCGTGGGCACCAGGGCGTCACCCCAGGCTACCAGTCCTGCTTCATTGATCGGGCCCTCAACGCTTCGACGACGGACACGCTCTATAGCCGATTCTGGTTTTACTTGCCGTCCAGCTTTCAGCTTGATCCCACTGTGACCAAGATGACGCTCCATCCGGCCTATGCGAGCGACAGCTATACCTCGATGTGGTGGACGATGCTCTGGGGAAGTCCACAATTAGAAGTGGGCGTTCAAAAAGTCTGGAACCCCCCCATCCTGAACGATTCTACCGAAAACATCTATGGGGGCATCATCCCACGCGATCAATGGGTGTGTATCGAAACGCGCCTCACCTACGCCACCCCTGGACAGCAGAACGGCATTGTGCAGGCCTGGATTAACGAAGTCCAGAGCATCAACCGGACCAATGTCTGGATGGATCAGGCTGGACAGCAGAGTGTCTTTCGGGCCATTCGGCTCTATACGCAGGATGGCGTGGGGCAACTCTACTACGACGATTACGCGGTGTCACGGGATGCGCGGATCGGATGTGGGAGTGCGCCTTCGCCTCCATCCGATACCATTGCGCCGTCTGTGCCGACAGGGGTAGCCGCCTCAGCCACCGTGCCTCTCCAGAATAGTATTAGCTGGACCGCCTCTACGGATAACGTGGGTGTCTCAGATTACACCGTCTCCTATTGCACCGGCGCCGCCTGCACCCCTTCACTCACGGCCGGGACGACCTCTAGCACCGGCCTCGCCCATACTGGCTTAACCGGCGGCACCGTCTACGGCTATCGCGTGTCAGCGCGGGATGCGGCGGGCAACATCAGCGGGAATTCCTCCATCGTCTACGTTACGGCGCTCTCGTCTGGCGGGGCCACGTCCCTGACCATCAACAGCGCGGGTAAGTTTGTCCTGAATGGCACGCAGCAATTTATCTGGCTCGTGTCGATGTTCGACGCGCTCAGTATCACCAGCGCGGATCTCGATAGCGTGGAGAGTTATGGGGCCAACGGCGTGCGGATCTTCGTGAACTGGCGCGATCACCTCGACGGCACGCAGTCAGTGTGTGAAGCAACCGGCGCACTGAATGCCGGGCGTGCAGCGACTTTAGAAACGCTGCTCGATGATCTGGAGTCCCGCAACCTGGTGACCAAGATCGTCATTCTCAGCGAGAACAGTTCCACGCTGATGACCACGCAAGCCGAACGGCTGACGTGCGTCACGAATGTCGTCAACGCGGTTGAACATCACCCGCTCATCCTCATTGACGTGGTGCAAGAATACAATGTCGCGGCGATCACCTGGGCTGACGAACTCACGGAGCTGAAGCTCTACACCGACGCGGCTCGTGCGGCTTGTGCGGCCTGTCTCATCGGGGCGTCCGGCACCTCTGACTTTCCCGATGGCACCGGCATTGCCCCGCAAGACACCACTTCGGCGCTCACGGCCGCGAATAAGAGCAATATTAGTGCGAAGCTGGGCACCAACGGCGAGTCCTATCTCGCGGTCCATGACTATCGATCATCGAATTGGTACAGCATCACGGGTGCACGGGCCACAGCGTACCTGAACTATCTGGCATCGATTGGGCGGCAAGCCACGCCGCTCCTCTTTGACGAACCCTGCCGGGACAACGGCTACAGTGCCGAGTGCGATGCGGCCACGGCCAGCAACTACATTCAAGCGGCGGTCGATTTCAAAGCGGCGGGTGGGGCGCTCTATGTGGTGCATACGCAAGCCGGGTTCGACCTCGGCACCAGTCGCTTTGCGGCACAGCTCACGGTCAAAGAAGCCACAGTTTTTGCCGGGGTAGCGAGTGCGCTCGCCACCCCAACCAATACCACGCCAGTTGTCCTCGAAACCTACGATTTTGGCACGGCGCTCTCCACCCGCATGACGGGTGGCATTGAAACGACCGATACACCGGCGATCACCAGTGGACGGCTCAGAGCCAACAATACCGCCACGCAATCCGTCGCCGTGTACAACGGCACGACCGTCACGCTGACGAGTCTTTTTACCTGCACGACCGCCAACGCGGGTCCGCCTCCGTCCGCGTCCTTTCTCACCCTGAGCGGCAACGGCCTCAAGGTCATCAGTAACCAGTGCGGACAGGACGGGGCCTCGACCGCCGGGGCTGAAGATAGCGCCGTCTGGAATACCGACTTCACGGACGACCAAGTCCTACAAGCGACGCTCGCGGCTCTGCCTGCCGACAGCACGCCCGATCAAGCGTTGATGGGGATTCGCGTGCAAGCGACGGGCGGCGGCTACGACAATATGTACGAACTGGAGATTGACCGCCCGTCAGGCACCTGGCGCAAGCGGCTCTATCGACTTAGTAGCGGGGCCTATACCCAGCTCGGGACGACAGAGACCTCAACGGTGACGGCAGGCGATGTGTTCAAACTGGAGGCGGTCGGCAGTACGATCACGGTCTCGCAGAACGGGACCGCGATCATCACCAGCACGGATAGCACCTTCACGACAGGGGGCTATCTGCACATCGCCTCGATTCGCGCTACGACCCCGACTTCCGTGCGATGGACGAATATCAGTGGCGGGAATTATACGGCGGGTACGACCATCCCGGCCAACCATGGGATCACCGCCGAAGTCCCCACGGCCACCGGCAGCAACCCGCTTCATCTGCGCCTCGGCGTGCGGATGCAGACCGGTACGGACTACAGCGGCTACGACTGCCGATTTACCTACAACCCCGATACCGTCGAGATCACCCGCAAGGACAACGATAACCCAGTCACCATCGCGGGACCCGTCTCGGCCACGTTGACGGCTGGCGATGTGCTCGGTTGCTGGGCTAACGGCTCGACCGTCTACGCCACACAAGGCGCGGCTGGGGCCACGACGCTTCTTTCCACCACCGATGCGACCTATAGCAGCGGCAAACCCTATGTGTACCTGAATACGGCGGGCGAAGCCCTGGCGAATCTGGAAGTGGACAACCTGACGATCTATGAATACGGGGCGGCAGCTCCACCCTGTACGCCGTCCATCAGTGCCGTGGTCGCCTCCTCGACAGGGGCCACCGTCACCTACGATAGCGCCTGCCCCCCGACACAGATTCGAATAGACACCGAACTCGATACGCAAACGCTGACGCTCTCCTCGTTCCCTGGCGGGGTCTATACGCGCCCTGGTGGCTGGAAGATCGGCGAGAACTTTACCTGCATGCGAGCGTTCGACGCGCAGGGCGTGGTCAATGACACCACCTACGGCTGCGATGGGGTGTCTGAATTCGTCCCGAACCCTGACAACACCGCGCCGACCATGACGTTTGTGGGGCCGACCGGCGAACTGCCGAACGGGACGACCTCAGCCGTCACGAGCTTTACCACCGACGAAGCGGCGGCCTGTCGCTGGGCCACGACGAACATTGCCTATACGGCGATGAGTACCCTGACGAACGCCTTCGGCCTCTCGCACAGCTTCACGGCGACGGGGCTCGGCACGGGGGCCAATGCGTTCTACGCGCAGTGCCAGGACCAAGCGCCACAACCGAATACCACCAGCACGGCCTTGACCATCACGATTACGGTGGCGGCCTCCACGGCAGACGTGACTGCCCCAACGACGGTGACGAACCTCGTGGCGACGGCGATCAGCCCGTCACAGATCACAATCACGCATGATCTTTCCACCGATGCCGGAGGCGCACCGAGCTATGCGGCCTACTTGAGTCAGGACGGCAGCACGTACGGCCTGGCCCTGACCTATACCGGCGTGCCACAGACGATTGCAGGGCTGTCCCCTGGCACGCTCTACTACGTGAAGGTCTTGAGCATTGATCCTTCGCTGAATCCAGCAGCCGCCTACAGCAACGTGGCGACGGCGACCACCAACGCGGTGCCTGATACCGAAGTGCCGAGTGATCCTGCTGGGCTCGTCATCACCGGCACGTACAGCCAAAGCGCCACGATTGCGTGGACACCGGGGAGTGACAATTCAGGCGGCGTTAAGACGGCGGTAGAAATCTGCTCAGGCAGCGCGGCCTGTACGGCATTCAGTCTGATCGGCACCGGCAGCGGCACGACCTATACCATCACCGGCCTGACGGCCAGCACGATCTACCGCGTGCGGATTAAGCATGTGGATGATACCGGGAACGTCAGCGCCAACTACAGCGAGCGCGTGAACTTTACAACGACGGCCTCGACCGGGAATCCGTTGATCCTCCCCCGTGCGCCCGTCTCGTTCAGCCAACCGCGTGCACCGAGGGTACCGTAATGGAAAGCTACGAGGACATGCTGATCCGGCATGAAGGGGGATGAAAGCGACCCCGTATAGTGGCAGTCTGGGCGCCCAGACCATCGGCATTGGTCACAATCTGCACAAGCCGTTGTCTGAACGAGCGCGGCAAGTGATCTTTGAGGACGATGTGGCCGATGCGCGAAACGACTGCCTCCATGCCTTCCCTCTGGTTTGCGGACCTGATGAACTCCGGCAATGGGTCGTTTTTGAGATAGGTCGTGAATAGGAGGTGACAATGGCAAGAAAGACAAACCCGCATCTCTCGCATCGGTTGGATTTTATTGGCTATGTGATTGCTGATCTTGCTGTTGAAGCAAAAGCCTATCTTGAAGGTCGCGGCTTCAGCGTCACGCTGGCATCAATTCCAGCGTCACATCGGCCAAAGAATATGGCTGAAGCTGGCGATCGTGAACTCTACGTCAGCAAAGGCAAAGGTCCAGCGGCATTGAAAGCAATGCAGCGGAAATATGGAGGCTGACCATGCCATTCTGTTGGGTGTGTTGGCTATGGCAACTATTTCAATTCAATTAACGGAGGCGATGATGGCTATGAGCCGTGCAAAGAAAGCAGCGAAGAAGCAATTGAAGAAATGGGAGAAGCTCGAGACAAAGTATCAACGGCTGTCAAAGAAAGCCTCAGCACAAGCCGACAAATGGAAAAAGAAAGCTGATCGCGCCAAGTAAAGGAGACGATGATGGCATTGCAAATCTTTCGGTATACGATTCATCGTGTTGGCGTCAAGAAAGCCATGGTCCGTGGTGAAATCCGTAAGCGACGTTTAGAGCAAGCGGTGAAAAGCTTGCAACGAAAAATCAAGAAAGACGTCATCAAAGGTGGCGTACCGGTGATGTTGAAAGTGTGGAACGCGGACGATAACACCGAGAAGTTCTCGCAACAGTACGATACAAAGCGAGACTTTAAGAAATTACGTAAGCCGAGTAAGTGGCGCAGAGAGCTATCACGCAAAGCGAAATACTCGAGAACGTTTAGTCCTGAACCGAAGCTATGGTTCATCGCTGTTGGGAGACGCAAGACGGTGTCGTTGGTGAAGTTAGCATATGATCCCGCGAAGAAGACGTTGCTTGGGCGGAAGCGCAAACGATTCATCGGACCTTTCCCAGACGAGCAATCGGCGCAAGCGACCATTCAGAAAATAGAAAGTGGGCAATGGAAAGCGGCACGGACAACGGACTTCTCTCAACGACGGAGATTTAAAGGACCAATGGAAGAATAGGAGGTCAACATGCCGACATGGATGTGGGTTGTGATTGGCGGATTGAGTGCGTATCTGTTATACCAAGCTACAGCGAACCAGCAACAAGAGAAAGCAAAGCCGTTGACACAAGGTGGGATCTAATAATTGAATAGCTAACCTGAGGGAGGAGTGATCATGCCAGTAAGGGAAAAGGGGCGACCAACACCGTTGAGTGATATCTTGCAGGAAGAGGCAGAAGCGGCAAAGCGAGATGCCTATCCAGCAGATGACATGTTTGATCCAGACCGTGATCTCAACTTTCATGGACCTGGAGCTTTTCGGCGCAGTATGGTGGACAAGGATCAGTTGGTGATTGACGAGCTGTTGTCGTCATTGCCAAAGAATCAAGGCTACTATCTCAAGCTGTATAAGGAAATTTTACCAGGAAAGTTCGAGTTCAAAGAGCAGATTGAGCAGTACGATACGTGGACCGATATGGAGTTGGAGATTTCAAATCGCGTCAAGGCGATGACGAGAAAGTTTGGGCCAAAGAAATGGGGCTCTGCACTGTATCGTGTCATTGTCTGGAAGAATGGTGGCATTCGTGAACGGAATAAATATCCGCCGATCGACGTGATTGTCGACGCTGGCGATGATCAGAATGCTGAAGACTCGATGCATAAAGGCAAGACTGATCCATTGGCAGAAGCAGCTGAGCAATTCGCGGCGTTTGGTGGCATGCTGAACGCGATGAAAGGTATTATGCCAGCGTCACCGGATCCGAATGTGCAATTTCAAGCGCTCGCACAAGCATACTCCGCTGGGAAAGGTGAGAACGCCAATAGCGGCAACATGACGATGCAGATGATGACCATGATGATGACGACAATGATGACGGTCATGAAAGAGGTCATGACAGTGAATCGGCCAGCGACAGCCACTGCGCCAGAAGATGCAATGGCGAAGATGATGGGGATCTTTAGAGATTTTCATGCAGTGACAGCGACACCAGTAACACCAACGCAAACGCTTGCACAACAGATGGCTGAGTTGAAGTTATTGGGTATTGATCCATTCAAACGAGAAGATACAATTGATCAGATTGCCAAGTTGAAGGCGGTGATGGGCTCGGTCACGGATCTGATTCCGAATGGTGCAAAGGTCGAGCGACCTGGGATCATGGAGAAGTTGATCGATACGATTGGCCCAATCATTCCGAAGATCATTGGCGATATCAAGACGATGACAGATAATGCCGCACTGGCGCAGCAATTACAAACTGTCAGGATGCAGCAAACAGCGGAGGCGGCTGGCGCACCGCCAGAACTTGGTGCACCACCACGGCAACGACCAACAACGCGATATGGGCAGCCAGTTGGCCCAGCACCAAATCGAGCAAGTCATGCAGATGCATTTAGCGAAGAACCAGATTATGATCCATACTCGGGTTTTAGTGCGCGTCCATTTCCTGGTCAGAGACAGGACGCTGCGATGTTCGGACCAGAAGATCTTGGGAAGCCGGCGCAACCGACGCAACCACGACCACAAGTCGCGCAACCGGTACCACAACCGCAGCCGCAACCGCAAGAGCCACCGTTACCGCCATTATTGGTGGAGTTGCATGCACTCATTACGCATGACCAACGAGCCGCGTATGAAGGCTTGTACAATACGTTGATTGGCTATCCTGAATCGAAGATGATGATTGATGGCATTAGTGCTGGTGTGGTGACGGCAAAGGAAATGGCGACACAATTGCAAGCAGTTGGTGGTAGTACGTTTAATGAGCCAACATTTACAGTGAAGATGCTCAGCTACTTTGATGGATTCATTGGATGGGTACGAGCGCGTGGAAAGGTGTCAGCAAAGTGCGATCGATGTCAAGCAACGCATACGTTTGAATCGCAAGCGCACTTTGATCAGTACGAACATCGTTGTACAGCGGATATTGGCATGGGCCAAGAGTGTGGTGGCACACTGATCGGAGGCTGAGATGTCGAGAGGCAAAGCCATTCGCGCTGTGGTCGTGCTTGATATGAAGATGATGACGGTGGAGCACGTGTATGTTGGCTGCTCATTAAAAGAAGCAACAGTGGCATTTATGAAATCGTTACAATCAAGCGCGGACATGGCCTACTCAGATATGCGAGATGAAGTTGCCGATGCGTTGCAACGGTATCATTTCGTTGACTGTGAGCCATCACGCGTATCAATGAGGAGGCCTGCATAATGTACAGATCAGGACCGCCAACGTATCTTGGATCGCCGTTGAATGCGAACGAAGATGGGAACAATCAAGCACCGTTAGATGCGGATAACATTGCCATTGAGTATTTCATGCCGAAGCTTGGGAGAAGCCGTCGCATTGGCAACTACGATGCGGAGATGATGGAGCGGCAGATTCGTATCAATGGTATTGGTGATGTCTCTCGTGGTGTTGGACGACCAGCAGATTGGATGGAGGCAACCAATCGTACCAAGTGGCGGACACAAGAAGGCCGACCAGCTATACGACAACGGTTTGTTGATGGGCTCGGCGCTGAGACACCAGTGTCAGTGGCGTCGAATAAACCGTACATGGTTGTCTCTGATCCAAACGCACCATTTGTCTTGTATGCGCAGAATTCAGAGAGCGCGCCATTTCAACCATTTGCGTTGTATCGTCAATATCGGCCAGCGCAAGAAACCACACGACGGATGCAAAGTCGTGCGGGATACCCAAGCCAATGGGGCTTTATGGATGGGCTTGGTTCAACATTGTTCGCGACACCATTCACATATCCAGTGCAGTTACCAACATCGTTGGTGAAGGACAATACGCCAGTACAAGCACCAGTGGTGGCAGCGCCATCAAACCGTGTATCAAGCTCGATTGGCGTGCGGAATGCAATGACAAGTGCAATCAGCAATCGAAAAGCTGTGATTGAAGCTGGGTACAAGATTGGGACAAACGTTGGGTTGCGGATGCCAACGGCAAGAACAAGAACACCACAAATGCCGACAGTGTCAAAGCCACGACCAGTTGGCGTATCGCCAGATCCGTTAACGTCGAGATCATTATTTGTGGAGTACTAATCGATGGGAAAAGTGAATATCACACCTGAGTTTGAGGGTGAACGTCCATTTCGATGCTCGTTTTGCAATAAGCAATTATTGCTGGATGTCAAAGGCGAGTGCGTGATAAAGCTTCATTGTGGGCGTTGTAAGACGCTCATTACGTTGGAGCTATCACGTCCATTGCCAGATGCATTAGCTGTGCGTGCTGGAGTGTTAGTTCAACCTTAACTGGAGGTCGCTATGAAAGTTGTTGGGAGCATTGCGGTTGTAGTGATGGCGTTGGCGATTGGTGGTTGTGGGAAGTCGCTTGCTCAAGTGAAGACGATGGGCAATGCGTCTGTGGATGCTGGCGCCACGATTGCCAAGAATGGCATCAGCGTTGGCATGTCGGTCTATGAATTGTTGAAGTCATTCTGGGACGACAGCAAAGACAACATTAACACGTTGAAGAGCGCGTTATAATGCTGAGCATAGGAGCATGGTGGTATGCGCTATGCTCCTATGATCGCGCGTGTCATTAATAAGAGGTGATGAGTATGCCAGCAAGCACACAACAGCAAATGAGAACGATTCCAGTGAGCGAAGCGTACATTGGGAAAGGTGATGCGTCGATTTACAAAACAGTTGATGCCATGCGAGAGATCATTATCGCGTCATCGAAAAATCCATACATTCGCAAATGGGCGCAATCGATTTTGTCGCGTGTACCAGTGAATAAGAAGTTTGCTGAGGTGAGTGCCATTCATGATTTTGTACGCGATAACATTCGCTACACACGTGACCCACATGGCTGGGAATATATTCAGACGCCACCAGTCTTGTTGGATGGTATTGAGGCTGTCAAGAAATTGAAAGCACCACGACCAATTGGTGATTGCGATGACATGACGACGTTGTCGCTCTCACTGATCAAGTCCATTGGCTACCCAACAGCCATTAAGGTCGTCGGTTTTAAAGTCATGGACAGCGATGGCTACGTGCCATTCTCTCATGTCTATGGGTTGGTGCTGATCGATGGGCGATGGTATCCATGTGATACTGTGCGACCGGACAAATCACTTGGCTGGGAAGCAACTGGTAGTAAACGATCATTAGAGATCCCGGTGTAGGAGGTGTTATGCTTGCTCAAGGTCGACTGGCTGGCGCGTTAGAAGGCGCCGATACGGGTATGTTCCATTCATACTGGGCGGCGATTAAGAATCGTATCAATGACCTACGCAATTTGCCAGCGTGGACGACAAATCATGCGATGAAGCTTGGGATGGTCGTTTCAGCGCTTCGCGCAAAAGGTCGACCTGATCTGGCGGATGCGTATGAGTTGGAGATTAAGAAGGTCAATGACGACATTCGGAAAGCGTGGAAAGTCAAAGGCTATATCGATACGTATTTACCCGAATGGATGGGTGCAGCGAATAGCGGCGCTGGTGCTGTGCAAGGTGGGATGATGGTTGGCCCACAGCAAGATCAAGGGCCGACAATGCAAAGTGGCGCATTCTATTCTGGGACGAGCGCACAGTCGCAACCAGGTATCATTGACCGCGTCTCACAAGCAGCGACAGATGCAAAAGACACGGTGACTGGCTGGTTTAGTGGGATGTTTAAGTCAAGCGATGAGCAAGTGAATGGGCTTGGCTTTGTGCCACTGATTGTGATCAGCGCGTCAGCGATTGCGGCGCTTGCCTACGTCGTCACACAAGGCATGGCACTCTATCAAGATTACGTCTCAAAGAAAGACCTCACAGTGGCCGTGATCGAAGGGAAGCTGACATCAGGACAAGCTGCCGAGATCCTAACAGCTGAACGACCACCTGAAGAAGATAGCATCATTGAGAACATCGTGGAAAATGTTGGCTCAAACGTTGGGACAGTGGTCGTGCTTGGTGGATTGGCATACGCGGCCATTTGGTACTTCATGTTACGGAGGAATTAATATGGACGCACTTGGCGCATTAGGTGCATTTGAGGAAATTCAAGCGCAATTGAAAGCGTATGTTGGTGAATTCTTGAGCGCGGAATCAAAGCTGATGGCGTTGACGAATAACCCATCATTGGAGATTTCAACGAGAGCGCAACAGCTATTGGCAGAGCATCGTGTCTTAGAAGCTAAAGCCATGGGCGCGCAAGATAAAATCACGATGTTTCAGAATGGCTCATGGACAATGAGCGATGTCATTGAGATGAGTGGGTTGGCATTAAGCTTGCAACAGCATTTGAGCGCGACAAGTCAATTGCAGTTGAAGGCGAGTGGTGTCATGACCATTAACACAATGACAGGCGATTGGATGGAGTATTTGCCAATGATTGGGCTTGGCGTCGTTGGGATTCTCGGTGTATTGATACTCAAAAAGAAATAGCGGTGACTTGTGCCAGTCAAGTCATTGCTACAACAAGGCGGCGGCTGAAGACATGGGAGCGTGTCATGCAATTTTGCACAGCCACAACCGTCGCGTGATGGTCAATCAATCATCATGTATTAACCAATGGAGGTGTGTATGGCGTTGTTAGGAAGTTACATTGATTCTCGGACAATCGCATCGTTTGCGTCAAACGCCTCAGCGTCGTTTGCGCATGGGTTGCCATCTGCGCCAGATTTCTTGATCGTCGCTGGCGTCGGCGCCGCGACAACAGCGTCTGGTGTAGCACCGTTGTGGACAGCGGATGCGACCAACGTGTCGTTGTTCGGTTCTGCCGGAAACAGCTCACCATTGTTGAAGGTGGTGTCTGTGGTTGCGCATAGCGTTATTCGTTAAGATGTAACGAGTGTGCGTCGGTCGGTATCGCTACCGGGTTGGGAGCTGGTGTAGCTCAATGGTAGAGCAGCTGTTTTGTAAACAGCAGGTTAGAGGTTCGAGTCCTCTTACCAGCTCCAACTTCAAACGTAAAAGGAGGTGAGAATGGCAAAGCGAAAGAAACGGCGAAAGAATCCAGCTGGCCCACACGGGTTAGGCGCAAGAATGGAAGAGCATTTAGATAATCTGTTGGACATGATGGACAAGGTGCAATTGAAGGCGGACACGTTATCAAGCCACATACCGCCAAATTACGATTGGCTAGAGAAGAGATTGAAGCAAATATCCAATGTAGTTGAAGAGTTAGGCACCGATCTTGAGATGGAATTAGAAAGCGATACGTACGGATCATAACAACTGAATACCAATTGAGGGAGAAGCATGATTATCAGCAACGAAGATCGACAGAAAATTGAGGGTATGGCAGAGATCGTGCGACATGTACGATATTCAGATGAAGACAAAGCACGATGGTCGAAGCTCATTAAAGACTTCAACGCGCTGTACCATACCATGGGCATTCAAACATGGGGCACAACGCGATGGTTTGGCGTACCAGTGTTGAAGCCACCGACAGATTTATGGGTCTATCAGGAACTGATCGATGAAATCAAGCCTGAGCTGATCATTGAAACTGGGTCGTGCTTTGGTGGTAGCGCATTTTTTATGCGGCACATCTTGGATAAATCATTTCCACAAGGAAAGATCATTTCCATTGACATTACGCATAGGAGCATTACCGAGAAAGTACGGATTCCTGGCATTGAGTTCTATCTTGGGTCATCGGTCGATCCAACGACGGTGGCATACGTCAAAGGACTTGCAGCTGGTTGTGAGCGCGTGATGGTCATTCTTGATAGCGACCATGAAGAAGAGCATGTCGCACAAGAGCTGGAGATTTACGCGCCATTGGTGACAAAGGGATCCATTCTCATTGTGGAAGATACAAGCAATCATCCAGGCCCGATTGCAGCCGTCAACAGCTGGGCATTACGGCATAGCAACATTGATTTTAAGAAGAACCTCATGGGTGAGAAACACATGCTGACCTTTAACCGCGACGGTTATTGGGAAAGGATCGCATGAAGAATCCAAAACTCTTCATGGAGATGGGTGACGATTTTCCATATAAAGATCGCTGCACATTAGGAAAGCATTGTTATGGATGGGATGGAAGTCCGCGATTAAATTTCTATCGCACAACGTCAAAGCTCGTGATTGGAAATTTCGTGTCATTTGCACCAGGGACAACCATCCACGTTGGTGGTGAGCACTTTACAGAATACGTCAGCACGTATCCATTTTCATCGATCTTTGATGACGTACCGCAAATTGAATGTGTGAAATCAAAAGGTGACGTCGTCATTGGGTCAGATGTATGGATCGGCAATGATGTCACCATACTTTCAGGCGTAACGATTGGGCATGGCGCTGTAATTGGCGCTGGTGCCATCGTGACAAAGAACGTGTTACCGTATATGATTGTGGCTGGGAATCCAGCAAGAGAAATACGACGACGGTTTACTGATGGCGAGGTTGAGCAGCTGTTACGCATTCAATGGTGGAATTGGCCTGACGAGAAAATCGACAAGTGCATTCCATTGTTGATGCAGGCAGACATTGGAAAATTCATTAAGAGGGCAGATGAGATGGAGGCAGAGGACGCGATTCAATAACATATGGAGGACGTATGTCATTAAAGCAACGATATAACATTTTTTCAAAGAGAGGGAGCGCGTCAACGCGTAGAGAAGTAAAAATGATTAAAGACGTTATACGTGAAGTTGCGCGTGACCTTGATGAGTATGGCTTTAATAAGGCGCAGATTGTTAAAGTAATTAAGCGTGGTGTAAACGACGCTATACGGCTAATTAAAAAATAATAGGAGTAGACATGCGATTCGATAAGGACGCAAAGTTAGAGGACATGATTATTGGCAGCCATCAACGCTGCCATATCATGATGGCAGTGCCAACGTTGGGCGTGGTACCGATTGAGTTTATGTTTGCGGCGATGCGCATGCAAATGCCAATCAATGGACAAGTGTTTCAGCACGTTGTGAAGATGATGGAGGTTGGGAAAGCACGGAATAAAGCAGTGGAAGACATTATGGCAATGCCGCAGAAAGATCGTCCAAAGTATTTGTTCTTTTTGGGCGACGACATGCTACCTGAATGGGATGCATTCGTGAAGCTCTACGAAGCGATGGAAGCTGAAAAGTGGGATATGTTGACGGCATTGTATTTTTGGAAAGGCGAACCACCAACACCGTTGGTCTGGCGTAATGATCATGTTGGACGCATGATTCCAGGAAAAGATTTCACAGTTGGTGAACGCGTCTGGGTGGATCTCACTGGGTTAGACTTTACGCTGATTCGCGTAGAAGCATTGGAAAAGATTGAGCCACCATGGTTTAAGACTGGACCATCGTTACGAGCGATGATTCCAAATGCATTAGAACCGTACATCTCCAATGAGAGCGTGGTGATGCATACTGAAGACGCGTGGTTTTGCCCAAAGCTACAGCGTGTTGGAGGAAAAATTGGGGTACATACGGGCGTGAGAGTGGCGCATATGGACGTGAAAACGGGAAACATTTACTAACATAAAAATGGGAGAGTAACAGTCATGGCGTTGCAAGAAAAAGTTGAATACGGGACGGCAAAGCAAGAGTTGAAGCAATTGGATGGGTTCGATGTTGATGAAGGCAAAGCATTGTTACGCGTTGATCTTGCCTGTGGTCAGCGGAAGAAAGAAGGCTTTCAAGGAATAGACGCGGTTAAGATTGATGGTGTTGACATTGTGCATAATCTCTTGCAGTTCCCATGGCCGTTTGAAGATGAGTCAGTGTATGAGTTTAATTGCGAGCATTTTGTCGAGCATATTCCGATTCAGCTGGCTGATGGTTCGTATGGGATGAATCGGTTCATGGAAGAAGTCTATCGGTGTTTGATGCCGAGTGGAACAATTCGAATTTGTGCGCCATACTACGCATCACAAGAAGCATGGCAAGATCCAACGCATTGTCGTGCAATTACCGACCGGACATTTGCATATTACAATCAGAAGGTGACGCAAGGCCAGCTTGATCATTATATGCCAAAGTGCAATTTCATTGAGGTCTCGAAAACAAAAGTCGTCGATCCACAAGTTGAAGCGAAAGGAGAACCTGCGCGGCGATGGGCCATTGATCATTATTTGAATATCGTGCGTGAAATTCAATTTGTCTTGAGGAAAGAGCCGCTAATTTAGAGGCCAACCATGCGTGACGTTGTGAAATGTGCGGTCTGTACGAAAGCATTATTGCCTGAAGAAGAGTTCGATGGAAACGTGTGTAATGACTGTGATAGTCGTTCAATGAAAGCCATTCTTCAAGAGCGTGAACGCAAACGAAAAGAGAACCCAAAATTACGGAGGCAAAAGTTGCGGATGTAATGAGTCCCCCTTGTCAACGCGCTCCAAGGCTACCCGTGTGGTAGATAAAAGAACCGCGGCCCTCAACCGGAGCTTGCTCGTTTACCGGTCAAATAAAGAACGAGCAAATTATTGGAGGTGAACATGCGGCGAAAACGAAGTGCGGCAGACATCGTGACAAAAGCGCAAAAGGTCATGCCGCATGTTATACTGCAAGCATTGGCAAAAGAATACAAGACGTATATCAACAAGAGTCGATCAAACGCTGAAGAGGAATTTTGGATCAAGTGTTCTCGCGCATCAGCTAATCTCGGGAGTGGGATGGAGAAGTGGTTAGATGAAATGCTTGATGACGATGATGCACCAAAACGAAAGCGGAGAAAACGAAAATGAGAGCACCAACACAATATCGACAAGCAGTAAAGAAATATAAGTTACGGATTGCAGCAGCGACAAAGCGTGAGAAACTTCGGATGAAACGATTGGTGAAAACATGAAGAAGATGCGCAAACGAAAATCTACACGTGGTGCTCGAACCGTGCAGATCTACGAAAATCTCGAGCAGATATTTGCGGAAAAAGGCCGCAAATCGTTATGGCCAAAACAAAAGTTCAAGCACAAATTCCAGAAAGGAGCCGCTGTGTTCGGGGTCAGTAAGGGTGGTGCTGTACGGTTAAAAGAAGGCGATCTTATCATTAGGTCGCGACGTGGTAAGCGCCTTTGGAAGATGTTTGATTACCAATAGGAGGTAGCAGCATGAAAGAACCGTTTCTCGTAAATCCACCCAAAGCGGTCCGTGTACGAAAACACGGAAAACGTAGAGAGCTCAAACGCAAGCAAAATCCAATTGGTGAGGCGTTAGTGGTAATTGGCAGTAACCCAGTGAGAGGAGGAGGTAACCGTATGCATTATTTTCATCATCGGAATCCAGTGAATGCGGATTCACTGAAAGGCGCGTTGAACGTCGGCCATTGGGCGCCATTGGCTATTACAGGCGGATTGTCGGCTGTTGCGGCTGGCGTCGTGCCTGGAATGCTTGGGCTCTCAGGTCCTTGGACACAACTGGGCGCGCGCTTGGTTGTATCCTTCGCTGGCGGATTGGCCGTGACCAAGTTCGTTGGCAAAGAGCACGGCAGCGTGTGGGCTGTGGTTGGCTTGGCGTTAATTGCGTACGACTTGTTGAAGCGGTACGTATTGTCAAGCTTCTTCCCACAGCTTGGGTTGAGTGGTGTGGGTGCGTACGCGTACCCAAGTTACAGTACAGCTGATGAATCGCAGATGGCTGCGTTTCCATCTCAGCAAGGAATGGGTGCCTACCCAGATAATGGCGTAGCTGCATTCCCATTGGGCGAAGCGTCATCGTATCCATATGACGGTCGGTACGGTTCGTACTCGACCGATTATATGTACAACTACTAAAACGCGTTGCAATCACGCAACCGTTTTACGATGTGCCCATTGAGGCCTAATGTGCCAAACAAAGGAGAGTGCATATGCCACAGCAAGTTCCTCAGGATCCGATGAGAGCGCAACAGTATCGGACGCAACGAGCGGAATTGCCAGAAGATCTTTGGCAGCCGCTATATGATCGCGTGAATTACCCAGCCGCTGGTACCAGCTTGCTCGGGTTTTTCTCGACACCGCGCGGTCAGAGTGCGACGCTGTTGTCGACAGTTTCAGCGGGTGTGTGGTCGACAGCGACCAAGGTGAAGACATTCCGTGACACCAACATCGAAAACTCGAACGTCGTCCCGACCAAGATGTTTAAGGTCGTTGGTGTGTCGATTGGCTTCTTCCACGCCAATCCAGCATTGGCTACATGTGCGGTTGACCGCGAAGTTCTTCGTGGTGGAGCGTACTTGCAATTCCGGATCGTCGACAAGGACATCATCTTCTTGCCGTTGATCACAATTCCGGAATTGAATCCAATTGCTGGTGTTTCGACAACCGCAACTGCGACCACAATCGTGGCGACCAGTGGTGGTGGTGGACAGAACGTGCCAATGTACAAGTTCCCAATTCCGATCACCATTAACCCGTATGAGAACTTCACGGTGACATTGAATTCAGACAATTCACCGACTGTGGTTCAGACATTGGACATCTATATGATGCTCCATGCTTACATGCGGCGCCCGACCTAAACATAGGTCATCTGGTTTTCGGCCCAGTTCCAGTGAAAAACTGGGCCATTAAATTGTGGAGCAAGAATGCTACCATATGTTGAGATTGTGAAAGCCGGATGGGAAGTGTTGCAGCGTGCTATCACGTTAGGAAAACAAATTAAAGAGAAGTTTTCCATACACGTTGATGGTGAGACAACTGATAAACTCTTTGTGCCTGGACCGACAACAAAAGTTGAGCGGTTTTTACGAGGAGAATTTCCATACATTCAAGGTCGGTACCGTGTGAAATACGATAACATTGAACGAGTGATCGTGACACGGCATACTGGCAATGAGAATTGTTCATGGGAATTTCAATTAGAAGAGCTATGGTGGCAACTACCAAACGAGACAATTCAAGTAATTGAGTGGATAGAGTTATTGGAAGTAAGTAAACCAAATACTTAACACACAGCACTCCAAGTAAACGTCCTGGGAATGGGCGTTGCTTCTGGCAGTGAAGCTACGGAGGTGGACAATGGGTTGGAAGGAATATTATGTCGTTGACTTCTCAAATACAGCATTAGCAGCTGGGACAGCGAATGGTCTACCAGGTGTGCAAGCATTTACAGACGTTGTAACACGATTTGATAGTGACGCCGATTTCGAGTTAATGAAGCGATCGCATATTGCGTTAGATAGTCGGATCTACGTCGCGTACAAAGATGATTCATACGGTCGGTTCATGCAGAATGCACCACTCGATTTACGCGCAGTGAGTGGCACCATTCTTTATACGAGTGGTGTGGTTGACGTCGGTATGACGCCAAACAATTTTATGCCGTATATCTTGACGCGCCCAACATTAATTCGAGCGGCAACAACGTTTACAGCGTCATTCGCTGATTTTTCAGGTTCAACAAATTCAATTCGACAAGCATTCCATGGGGCAAAGCTTCGTCAAGGTAAAGCGCCATGGGACGAACAGCCATGGAAAGCAACGCCATATTTTGATTACACTGCAACAGTTGAGTTGGCTGCTGGTGGTACTGGGTTGGCAAACATTTCAATTAATATCGACTCACATTTTCTTGTGCGTCGAATGACAGCGACGAGAACCGGTCCAGCATTAATCTCAATTCGAGATGGTGCGACAGAACGGCAATGGATGAACACATCCATTCATATCGATAACTTGTTTGGGAATGCGCAATTTCCAAATGTATTGCCAGCGCCGAGATTTATCTGGAAAGGTTCCGTTATTAACATCACAGCTCAAGACTTATCGAGTGCCGCAAACACGATTAAGTTTGTATTGAGCGGTGAAAAGCTGTTTTAATTGGAGGCTCTATGGTACGAGGTTGGCCATCACTAGGCAATGAATCTGAAACACCGATTGATGCGCAGTCGTTCCGTCATATGGCGCCTGATGCCAATATGTATCCGCTTGGTAATGACGCTGAGATGAGTAAATCGCCGGTGGAACCAAAGCGATACGGACCGAGATCAATTCATCCTGACGCGCTACCGATTGATTTGCGATTACGCAATATTGAAGAGCAGCGCAGAAATCCAGATGGATCGTATACAAAGTATGGAGAAGACGCGCCAGTAATTGAACAGTTCCTTCAGAGGATTACAAATAGTCTTGAGATTCTCACGAAACCAAAATACATCAAGAAAAGTTTCTTCACACGGCAGCTCACATTAGTAGCCGGCGCTGAAGCAGCGTTGTTTATTGACGCACAATCATTGCGTGGCTACATCATTCAAAATACGAGTGGTATTACAGCGTATGTTGGTGCCACTGGTGTTACAGCAGCAAGTGGTTTTGAAATCCAACCAAATAAGACGTATGAGTTTTATTTGGAAGAAGGTGTAAACCTTTACGCGTTTTCAGCTGGAAATGCCGTATTGCAATACATCGCTTTGTGAGGTCACCATATGATGACGTTAAACCTCACGTTGAAAGAAGCGTTTATGGTTGGGACAGTCGTTGTGAGTGTTACAACCAGTTACGTATTGATGCAGCAAGATGTACAGCAATTGAAAACAGACGTAAAGGAAATACGCATTGAATTGGATAGTATGCAAGCGTCGATGTTGAAGCAAAACATGATGTCAAATTTCCTTATTGGAGAAGCTGTCAAGTATGGTTGGACAATTCCAAATAAGTGGTTTGACTCATTGAGCGAACAGATCGCCGCGAAGGTATGGAAAACAAATACGGCATTAACCACGGCCGAGTGAGGTAGTCATGTATGCTCATCGACTTGGCGGTATTAGTGGGCTTGGTGAAGTAGATGGGTTTTGGAAAGATGTTGGGAATTCGTTGAAAGTCTTTGGGCAAAGTACAATTCGAGTTGCAACAGCTGGAATGTATGACCCATCAAAGAATAGGTTTTTGGTGCCGTTTACAGGTGCGCAAGTTCGAAACGCCACAACAGGTGTTATTGGTGTGACGACAGGTGGTTGGGTTGGAAGTGGCGCAAAAGTCAATACAGATAAGTTTATGAATTCTGGAACTGGTAAAATCCTTGGTAATATCGGCGCCGCTGCACAGGCAGCGGTTGTTGGTGGCGCAGCAATGAATTATTTCTCTACACCAACAGTAACACCAGGACCGTCAACAGTAAATATTGCACCATCAACATATGCATCATCAGTACCATCTGCGTCAACTTTAGCACCAGCAGCATTTGCTGATCCAACACCAGCAATGACTGCAATACCACAAGGTGGATGGGGAAATGCATTGGTGCCATCAACACCAATTACAGCGCCAACATCTAGCTTTGCGTCAATACCAACAAGTGCGAATGCATTTGCAGCGTCGTCATATGCGCCAGCACCAGCGTTATTGCAGCCATTTGGTGTTCAAGCTGGCGCTGGTGGTGGTTGGACAGATTGGTTACCATCAGGTGATTCAATTGCAAAATCAGCAATGACGGCGTTAACGGTTGCTGATACAGCATCACGTATTCTTGGTCGTGCAGCAAGTGTGGAAACAGGCGGTACAGTTGTAAATGCAAGTGATGGAGGCCAATTTCTTCCAACAGCGTATCCGACGCCATATGCGCCTGGAAGTGGTGGTGGAGGTAGTTATGAAGAGCCAATGGCTGGCGGTGATAGCATGATGCCATGGTTAGCTGTTGGTGGCGTTGTGGCGGTTGTTGGATATCTTTACATGAAGAAGAGATAGGAGGTCGCATGGATATTCTCTACAGTCCAGGCATTAGCTTTGAAAATCCTCAAGTTGTAAAGGTCGCGGCACCTGTACGATTGCGACCTTGGTTCTATCAAGAAACGGCAATTGGTCCATTGACAATGGTGAGCAAGAAAGACGTATGGGAGAACGATCGACAATTGCATCCATATACACCATTATGGAATCGAATGCAAAAAGATCGGAACGTCAAACGATTAATGGCAAACTCAAGTGAGATGCCAAATTTTGAAGAGCTTGGTGAAGCGCCAGGACCGACGGCAGCACAGTCAACAATGTCGCGTGATCCATTGGGGTTCTTGACAAGCTTCATTTCAAAAACTGGTGAGATTGCGACTGGTGTCACAAATACCATGTTGCAAAATGCAGATATAAAAATGCAAACGAACCAATCGTTAATTGCAACACAGTTTGCGCAAATGGATACATCGTATCTAAAGATTGCGGCTGTGACTGGCGCTGTTGGATTATTGGCCTTTTACGCATGGAGGAAATATGCCTGAAATAAAAATTGTTGAGGAAGAAGAGCAAGAAACAAAATTGAGTGGGTACCGCACGTACTTAATGGGTGCTGGGATTATCGTGCACCAACTGGCTTCAGCGTTTGGTATTGACGTACCTGAGCAGTTGTGGTCGCATGTCATTGACGTTGTGCTTGGGTTTGGAGTACTCTATTACCGCTACGTAGCAAAGCAAAAAGGAGGTGCGTAATGTATTCAGCGAGCGTAAATGGGTTAGGTGAAGAACCTGGCATCATGACAAGTTTGACAAACTTTTTGAACACCGCAATCACCACTGGTGGAAGCGTGTATTCAAAGGTGCAGCAATTGACAATGGCACAACAGCAAGCAAAACAGCAAGCTGAAATGCAACAGCAGATGGCGCAAGCACAGCAATGGCAGTTTATGCAAAAGCTGCAAACATCGAGCGGCATTGGTAGTTGGACATTGCCATTGGTGCTTGGTGGTGGTGCATTGGCGTTGTTTTTCTTTCTGAAAAAATAATTTAATAGATGAGGAGGGTAGCATGGTAAAGGGGATTAATGAGTCACCAATCGTGAATCCGTTTGCACAACCGATCTTGACATTGACCATTGATGATCAAGGCAATTCAAAGATCGAGACACAAATGCCAGCAGAAGTTGTTGTGAAGATTGTCACGCAAGCAATGCTTGGCACAATGTTTGCGTATATTGATCAGATGGCATTGGCTGCGCAGCAAGGAAAGCTGAAAACCACTAACCTTGTGTGACCATGAAAACAATTAATACAAAACGAGTTGGAGATTCATTTGTGCCTGATATGGATCCATACTCTGAGTATTCGCACCCTGAACCAGTAGCGCAAACACATGAGCATAGCGTTGATGAAATATCTGATGAGCAGCATATGCAACCAATTGATAAGCAACAAGCAATGAAAAACTTTAACGAGTTTCTTGATGGTTTCGATACAATGGCAAATGTCTTTACTGAAATCTTGAAAAGGTTAAGGTGATCACATGCTTGGAGCTGTAAAGGTTGGGTCAGATTCATTAGATAACATCATCAACGCTATGTGTGAGAAGTATACAGTAGAGCTTGCATTGGCCAAAGCGATCATTCGACAGGAGAGTAATTGGGACGTGAATGCGAGTCGATATGAAGCGCATTTGAATGATAGCTCATGGGGCTTAATGCAAGTGCTATTGAAAACAGCAAGAGGCGTGTTGAATCGACCAACACTAACAATTGCTGAGCTCATTACACCTGAAGTTAATATCGAAGCTGGTGTGAAGTTCATTGGGCAATTGTTGCAGCGATACAACTATACGTATGATGACGCGATTGCAGCGTACAATGCTGGTAGTGCAAGACGCGGGAAAGATGGCAAGTACGTTAACCAGTCGTACGTTGATGGTGTCAATCGTTGGTACAATATGTATATTGCGATTGACACTGTCGCAAATGCTACATCAAAAGTTACCGACTCAATTGCAAATGCATTTTCTTTTTCATTTACGGTGCCAACTGGGCAAGCTGAACCACAAAGCAATGAAGATGACATGACACCATATATTGTTGGTGGTGGAGCATTAGTTGCAATGTTGCTTGTCATTGGCGCATCAAAGAGATAGAGGGGTTTATGGCAACGTTTGATACAGCAATCCAAAAGGTGCTAGCGATTGAGACAGATCGTTACACAGATATCTCGACTGATAAAGGCGGACCAACAAAATATGGGATCTCACAAAAAGCGTTCCCAAATGAAGACATTAAAGGCTTGACAGAAGCTCGAGCAAAAGAGCTCTACAAGCAAATGTATTGGAATGATCTGTACAACGATATTCCAAGTCAATTGCTGGCGGATGAACTGTTCGACGTTGTTGTGAATAGAGGCGTCGTAGCTGGAGTGAAGCTCTTACAAGAAACGCTCATCGCGTTAGGGAGTAAATTGGAAGTTGACGGTGTCTTTGGCGCAAAGACGTTGACTGAAGTTTGTCGTTACAAACCAGATCAGATCCTTAATCGGTTCTATCAACGGCAATGCATTGGCTATGTACGCATTGTCAAGAAAGACCCAACACAACTCGCAAATCTTGAAGGATGGATCAATCGCGTTTTCCTCTAAGGAGGTAGCATATGGTTGAACAAATCATTGGATGGTTTCTCATTATCTTTTTAGGTAATGAGTGGCCAGAAGTATTTGGACCATATGAAGAGAAGGAAGATTGCGAAGCAGTATTGGAGTATTTAGATCGTCGTGGATATGAGCCAACAAGCTACTGCACATTGCTGCCATTACCGCAAGCAGCTTCGCTGCTAACAGTACCAAATATTCCAATTGAATAACCTGACTGGGCTGGTTGGAACAATCGTTCCGCCAGCCCTTTCGGTGGGTGGGAAGGGCGATTGATGTTGCCGTTGCCGACCAACCT
>ERZ1292625.345-Hain-H41-01um-R1-345-length-73545-cov-13_pt1 | contig 73545 bp, 64 predicted proteins | sample MGYA00564400_ERZ1292625 | MGnify/ENA primary metagenome ERZ1292625 (study PRJEB36523, sample SAMEA6512639) | groundwater metagenome | collected 2019-01-08 | study: AquaDiva: Metagenomics assemblies of 32 groundwater samples | reverse complement strand
TGGTGAGGTGCTAATGCCGGTGCCGCCATATACGACACTGAGGGTTGAGGTTGCGGAGACGACTCCGTTAGTGGCTTGAAGCGGTCCGTTCAAAGAACCGATGCCGAGTGTGGTGGTGGTTGCGTTGGTGGTACTAGCGTTCGTTGCGAAGAGTGAAGTGAAGGTGTTGTGAAGGTTGAAGTTGTTTTGGGTGGTGGTTGAGAATGCCGTTGATATAACAGAGCCTGAGACTTGAATTGGATAGGTGCCAGTGTAGGTAGTGCCGTTAGAAGAAAGCGTAGTCCCATCCCATGTGAGACCTGAACCAATCACAACCGACTTGATTGGTCCGAGACCATTTCCAGCGAGAATACCTCCGAGGGAGGTGGTGGAGCCCGTACCTCCCACGTTCACGGTGAGGGTGCTGGAGGCCGAGACTACACCCGCAGTGCCAACGAGCGGGCCGGATAGTGTTCCAATCGTGAGTCCCCCATTGAAGGTGTTCCCTGCGGTAAAGGTGTTTGAACTGTAGGTCTTCGGAATCGTAGATGATCCATGAACAAATGCTTGCACCAAACTATCGCTGTAGTAACGATTCGTTACGCCTTGCGTAAGATTGTCGGTGGTCTTCGTCGTGAGCCAGTAGTCAGCGGACGTTGTAGAGTACGCATTACCTGTATTTTGTGAAAGGAAATAAGAAGCGCTGGTCGTTGAAAAGAAATCATTTTGTGTCTTCCAGTAATCAGCTGAGGAAGTAGAGAAGAAGAATGATTTGGCGAGTGTCGCGAGGTAGGTCTGCACGCGCGCATCTGTGTAGTAGAGATTGCTCCCCTCAATAACGTCAGTAGTCAGAAGTCCGAGGGATGAAGTTGCGAGCTGTGTAATCGTGTTTCCGGCACCGCCTATGAGGAGTTGGTTTGTGGTGATAGAAGAAAGCCCCGTACCGCCACGAGTAGCCGCAAGCGTTCCAATCCATGATGGCGTAAATGTGTGGATGTCACCTGCGCTCGTGATAGTGAGCCCAATATTCGTGTCGCTTGAGGTTGCGAAGGTCTGGAGACTACCTGTTTGATACGAAGAATACTGTGCACGAACCCCGGAAATACCTGATCCGCCCGTACCACAGTCGAGCGTGGTTCCCGAGATAACACCATTTGTATCAACGTGCAGACACTGGGTACTTCCTGTAATGTTTGCAAAAACGACTGGACCCGTAAATGTGGTTGTTCCCGTAAGTGTGAGTGGTCCAGTAATCGTTGTAGAAGCAAGATTTGAATTACCACTGACCGTCAGACTAGAAGCGGTGACCGTTCCTGAGAAGGAGGAGCCGGTGATAGTTGCACTGGTGATGGTTGAGTTTGATAAGGAACCACCAGAGGAACTGCTTGATGACTGCGGCGGTCCGTGACCATCAAGCGCGGCGGCAGTGATGATGCGGGTCGCATCACGGAGTGCGTTTTCAAGGGACTGAGCAACATATGAGTCGACATATTCCTTCGATACTCCTCGCACGATGGTTTGATTCAGAATGTTCTGTGTGATTGGTCCTCGTGGGAATCCAGTCGTCTCGAGTGCTGGTGAGGTAACGGTTGCTACGACCGTAGAGGTTGCGATGTAGTAGGTCCGGGATGGTTGCGCAATGACGATAACTGGTGAGGTACCGAACCAAAAGATGCCCGCAATTCGCTCAGCAAGTGTTGGAGCTTCGACGAGAAATGCGTGATGAATAAAATCAGAAACTGTTTTGAAAAAAGAGTTCGTAGACGCAGGAGCGCTTGCGAGCGCTGCCGTGTTTTGTGATGGATGGGTACCTAGCGTACTTCCAGAAAACGTGTCCTTGAGAAGTGGTGCACTGTAGGCTCCTACTGAAACGACCAAGACCGCAATAACTGCCACCCCCGCCTGCTGTAGAAAATGCTTTGAAAAATAAGGACTTCGAACTGGTTTGACTATTTCCGTCTTTATTTCCCGTAGTGCTTCCTCCGGAGTCTCAAGGACATTTTCAGCAATTGACTCGGCAGGTATTACAACGGCAGGAACAACGACTGGACTAGGTGCTGCTTTTTGTGGTGTTGAGGTTGCTACAGCAGTGCCTCCGAGGACACGAGCCTGGTATTCGCGCTCGCGAGAAAGAGAAAGAGTACGAGCAAGTTCACGCTTACGTTCTTCTTGCTGAATGATAAAAGCCTCAAGAGAGACTTTGTTAACGAACCATGCACGACCGACTTGTGATCCTTCGAGTTTTCCCGAACGAGCAAGTCGAGAAATGTAATCGGGATTGTATCCGGACAACTCAGAAGCTTCCTTAGTTGAGATGAATCTTGAGTCGAGTAAAGGTGCCATGTCGGATGAACGAATTAACTAAATAATACCTGACATATCGGACATTCCTCAGAAAAAATCTGGGGATAAAAAGACACTGTCCTTTAAAGAATTTTAAGGACATTTTTTGCACACATGACACTCGTTCTTCCTACGTTGTTTCAGAAAGAAAAGTCACTAGAGAATCCAGTGAAAGCGAGTCTTCGACAACAAAATCAACCTAAAAGTCTAAACATGAAGGAAAAGCATGCAGGTGCTGGGAAATTATGAATTCTGTGACGAAATTAGTAGTTATCCGTCTTGCTTTATCGTAAATAGGTCATGCGAGGAGACCACAAACTCATGCCAGGGCTACAAAGCATCAAATGAAAGGAAAAACTAAGTAATTACTTGCTATTTAGTGATTAGTGACGTAAATCGGGACCTGGAATCATTCTTGTGCCTTTACAGGGGACTATAGTGGCTCGTAGAGCTATGTAGAAGGATCCATGTAGCATCCTTTCACGCGTGAAAAAGAGAATCTGGAGGCCCTCAGGAAGGTCAAAAATGACTCTGTTCCCTAGTCAAAAATACGCAGATCTTAGGGGCAATATGACGTAGCGAGTTTGGTCAGTATGCAGACGAAATGTCTATGTTTTATCTGATATATCGGATGAATCAGTCTATGTGAAGTGCATTATTCTAGAGGTTTATGAGCAGACTAAAAAGAGTCCGGACAGACCTCTAATGCAATGATATTGTGCGCACTTTACTGCTAGAATTTTCATCCACAAGCCGAAGGAAATTATAAAAATCTGAATGCTTCTTTCTTAAGACGGGACTAGAGTATCAGTTAAAGAAAATTCAAACCCTGACGATCGTTGTACTAAGAAATGCCTGTTCTGTATTCTAGACTACTACACGAAGCGGGAGAGTAGTCCGCTTTTGGGGTGCCTCAGAGTTTGCGATTCCGAAAATTCCTCCTCGGCGTCTGTTTGATGTACTAATTTTATATCTCGTATGTACGAGACGAGATATGCTTTATTTATTGTATTCTATCGTTCTTTCTCCTCCTAAGAAGTTAGTAACGGCATTATCTTTTGCCTGTTCGCGTACGTAACGGTCAGCTAAACCACTACCTATAACGGCTATCGCTATAGCAAGTCCTGCAATTGATATAAAGACTGCTTTGAGTGCAAACGAGCCTCCTGAAGACCTTTTTGAGCGTCTGGCGCCCTCTCGTCGCCGTAGTACTGGTTCTCTGGCTACAACACGAGTATTCCCTACGAACTCAGCGTACGTCTCGTGTGAGCGTTGTATATGAACGGTTTCTTCTTGCATGCGAACGGGTACTGGTTGATATACTTTTTCCACCATCTCAGGCTCCTTAATTCGTGAAATATGCACTATTTCCTCAACATCTTGTGAGACTGGCTCTGAAATAGCGTTGATAACAGGCTCGTATTCCTCATGAACTGAAGCTACCGTCTGCGATGATTCTTCAACTTGTACCTCATCCCCCACCGGAAGCAGCATTTCATTAGGTTCTGGAAGTGCTTTTTCAGCATTTTCCTGGTTTTTGAACCATTCCTGCCACGCAGACTGCATATCTACTAATACCTTCTGGTTTGAGGGCTCCGGCGTCGTAATTACTGCCTTTTGGGCCAATTCAGGCACAGAAACAAGGGGTTCGTGCCCATATACGGGGCTTTTCCAAGTGGAATCAAGTTCAGCTCGATCTGGAGCGACTGGTTTCTGTTCCTCGGGGCCAAACCGGTGCTCAAGGAGTGAAGATTCAAGCACATACCAATTCCTCCCTACCAAACGAGCCTCCACGCGTCCCTCTCGACACAATTGTCCAACATAATCTTTCGCATAGCCAGTGATTTGAGCGGCTTTCTTTGACGAGAGATATTTTTGGTCACCGATAGTAAGTTCATCCATGGCTTTAGTATAGGCTATCTCGGCTCGTTTTGGATAGGTTGTTCACAGTCATAAAAAATTTATTCTTTCGGCGGTAGTATTCCCAGCTCCTCGATAAGCAACTTCTTGAGGACCTCAGGATTGCCCGCTCCACGACTCAATTTCATGCCCTGTCCGACCAGGAATTGCAGGACACTTTGCTTTCCTCCCCGGTATTCTTCGATCACGGACGCGTTTGCCGCTACGACACCCCGTACTACCTCCCGGATGGCCTCAGGATTACTTTCCTGAAGCCAGCCATGCTCAGTTGCAACAGCAAGCGCAGATGGTGCAGTGGTTTCGGCGAGAATTGCGAGCGTATCCTTGGCGCCGCGAGAAGAAAGCTTATTGCTGCGTATAAGCTCTATAAGCTCACAGAACGCACTGGCCTTCGGCAGCGGGCCGTCTCCAAGGTCGTTGAGCAAATAATTTGTGGCTAAGCGAACGGACTCACTGTCTGCTCCAAGTGTAGCTACTACCTCGTCAAAGAATGCGCTCTGTTCGAGCGAGCTCGTGATGAGACTCGCCTCTTCTGGTTTGAGTCCCCGTAATACGTAGCGTGTTCTGCGCGCGTGAGGCAGTTCAGGGAGACTCTCTTCAAGAACCGATTTCTTGAATTCTTCAAGGTCAGAGAGTACGAGCTTTGGTAAATCTGGCTCAGGGAAATAGCGGTAATCGGCACTTCCCTCCTTGAGTCGCTGCGGGAATGTCTCCATTTTATTCTCGTCCCACCCTCTAGTTTCTTGGGTCACGGTGCCTCCTGATTCAAGGAGCTCTGTCTGCCGAGCTATCTCATACTCAATGGCGCGCTCTACCGAGCGGAATGAATTGAGATTCTTTACTTCTACTTTTGTTCCGAAAGAATCTGTTTTTGACACAGAAATGTTTGCTTCCACGCGCATCTCTCCCTTCTCAAGATTTGCATGTGATGCACCAAGCGCACGAAGCAAAAGCTGGAGTTCGCGAGCAAACGCGCCTGCAGTCTTCGCGTCATGAATCACCGGTTCCGTCACCAGCTCCATGAGTGGCACACCTGCACGATTGAAATCAACAAGACTTACGTCATTCGCGTGCGAAGAGCGTGCGGTATCTTCTTCAAGATGCACTCGCGTGACAGCAACACCATTCAATTCACCACCAGAAACGAGTGGATGTTCATACTGACTAATTTGATAGCCCTTCGGTATGTCCGGATAAAAATAGGACTTGCGATCGAACTCAGTGTAGTCTGCGAGTGTACTCCCGAGTGCTGTGCCAACACGAAGCACGTGCGCAACTGCCTGCTTGTTTATCACGGGAAGCGTTCCTGGGTGCGCGAGACACACTGGACAGACATTCACGTTCGGCTCAGTTTCTTCAGAGTCGTTTGCTGAATCGCAAAACATCTTGGTACGCGTAGAAAGTTCCGCATGCACCTCAAGACCGATAGTTGGACGATACTCCCTCATTGCCTCCATCTTGCATGGAGACTGCTTGGTTCGCAAGCGGTACTTAGGTCGTTTTGAGCTCTTTCGCGAGGTTGTCGGAGACTTATTTTTACGAAGATGGTTTGTGGCTTTTCTGAGAGTCCACGGCCGAAGGTGGCTAGCTCGTTTCGTATTGCACTATAGGCCTCTGCAGGCTTATCTTGTTCAGCCGAGACGAGATGTACAAGAAACTTAGTACGTTCTATGTGTTTGAGGAAACGAGAACCAAGACCTTTCCCTGACGATGCACCTTCAATGAGTCCTGGGATGTCTGCAAGGATGACCCCTTTGCGTCACCTAAGCTCCAGTGCGCCGCATTGTTTGGATTGCTTATAGTATTACGAACAGCCCTTTAAGGAGTTGGAAGAGACCTTTTGTTTGGATATACACGCCGCTCGACAAGTCTGAGTAATCCACATACACCCACATAGAGGATACTTGAATACGGTTCGCGTTTGAAGCAGTTATCTTAGGACCTATTTGTGCTGTCTGTAGTGTTTGCCACGTCCATGGCTGCCCATCGGGGTCGTTGTAAAGTGTCAGAATATTCTGCCAAATGGTTGTGCTGTTACCGTCCGTACACCACGTCGTTGAGTTCGGAATAACTGCTGTTCCTTGGGAGACCGTGCCTCCTGATATCTTCTGTATCTGCCATTTTGCTGCTGTGGTCGCGTCGGCTGTATTGTTCGTGAGCCTACCATGCACACTCACCACGTTAATACGTCTCACTGCCGACATTGGAGAAATGCCGTACCAGTCCGTATCGTTGAGTGTTCCGGAGTTCACAAAGTCAGTAGCGTTGTTGGGTGGTATTTCATCAACCAACGTATAGTTATTGGTAGTACCAGCTCCTCCCACCGTATCCAGCCACTGATTTGAGTCTCCAGCCGCATTTGGCGAAAGGAGTACGAGCTTACCGTCCCCCGGCCATGAGTTTTGGCTCGTACCGGAACTCGTGTTTACCGCAATATCGTCGTAGTACACGTCCGTGACGCTGTTATTCAAGTTTGGTCCCACACGCACACGTGCCCAACCTGCTTGTGAATCACTGTCTCCTTTAACGACGGTGACGCCGTCTACCCTCAGCTCAAGTTTTCCTGGGTTCAACGTCGGGTCATCTTTAAGTTCCAGCCGATACCACCTGTTAGTTTGGAGTGCAAGAGTTGAAGTACCTATCGCCACGCTTGATGAGTTCATGAGAACAAGTTTTCCATCGGTATATATGTCTACTCTTGCTGACAGCAGGTTAGCTGCGGTATTGAACTGCATGATGCGTTGCTTCACACTGGGTAGTGTGGCGAAGTAAAAATAGACGCGAAGATAACCAGGTGTAAAAACATCGTTTCCTGAGAGACGTTGTGTGATGCCGCTCGTATTTCCACTGTTGTTAGAGCGCCAGACGTAGTTACCAGAGCGTACGTTCGTTGAGCTTACGCTTGCTCCCGTGCCATCAACCGAAGTCACTTCCATACCTGCGGTCGTACTATTAAGTTCAGCCCCCGTCTGGAAAATTCGTGCAGCGTGTGCTTGAGGAGCCAGAAGAAGGAAGCCAAGAAGTAGGGTCACGTATCTCATACTCGTTTTCGTTTAGTCGCTCCCATTACCTCTATCTTGCATGGAGACTGCTTGGTTCGCAAGCGGTACTTAGGTCGTTTTGAGCTCTTTCGCGAGTCTGTCGGAGACTGATTTTACGAGCGCCGGTTCTAAAATGGAAAGTGGCAATACCGGGACCTTGGTGACCACTTCAAGTTCCTTAAGGGTCTTTTTGAGCTCTTCGGGAGTAAGCATATCCGTTTTGGAAAGGAGTACGAGTTCCGGCTTTTCCGCAAGTCCACGACCGAAGCTTGCTAGCTCGTTTCGTATTGCACTATAGGCCTCTGCAGGCTTATCTTGTTCAGCCGAGACGAGATGTACAAGAAACTTAGTACGTTCTATGTGTTTGAGGAAACGAGAACCAAGACCTTTCCCTGACGATGCACCTTCAATGAGTCCTGGGATGTCTGCAAGGATGAAGCCGTAAAAGTTGCCGAGGTGAGGATCAAGTGTGGTGAAGGCATAGGAAGCGACTTTGGACTTTGCATGGGTCAATTCATTCAAAAGAGATGACTTCCCTGCGTTCGGGAAGCCGATAAACCCCACGTCAGCGATGAGTTTGAGGCTTAAATCGATATCCCCAGCCCCTCCATTTTTACCAGGTGAAGACTCGGTTGGATTCTGATTTATAGAGCTTTTGTAGTGAGCGTTCCCTTTCCCACCTGCTCCACCTTTAAAGATTGTTTCGCGCTGACCTTCAGCAAGAATCTCAACTGTTTCTTTGGTAGTCGCGTTCTTAATAACCGTTCCCACCGGAACTTTAATGACGACCGGTTTTCCGTCAGCGCCATGGCGGTTGTTGTTCTCTCCGGGAAAACCGTGCTCTGCACGAAACTTCTTGCTGTAGCGATACTGAGCGAGTGCGCCTAAGTCCTGTACTCCTTCAAGAATGATGTCACCACCCTTCCCTCCATCGCCACCAGCAGGTCCTCCTTTTTCTTTTCCTTTAATATGAAGCCAGCGCACCACACCGTCGCCACCGCGACCGGCTGTTGCATGGAGTATGAGGTGGTCTATCAGTGCCATATAGCCCACCCTATCACAAGTCGCTAGAAATCACCTGGAGAGCAGAAACTCCTTTACTTGTTCAAACGGCTTAATACGAAGGTACGTCTTTCGGTCGTCGTCTTCAGAAAGTTCAGCACGAGTTACCTTATACCCTTCTGGTATAAAGATAGTATCGAACCCAAAACCAGATTTCCCGACAGGGTGCTCTGCAATAGTTCCCGACATACTACCCTCGAAATATGCCTCGTGTTCACCGTCAAAATATCCGAAAACGCATCGAACGGTGGCCGATCGGTCTCTACCATCTACCAGTCGACACATGGCTTCAAGGCCGATCTCGTGAATGAAAGATTTGCTAAATGTGCCAGGAAGCCGACCGAAACTAGCGAACTCTAGTCCGGAATCTTCAACAAGAACGGGTCGATCAACCCGTATATAAGCTTGCCGGACTTTGTGACGGACTACTTCCGTGAAATCGAGTGACTGTATCTCGTCGAGCTCCATCTTCACGTGTTCAACTGGTATCCCGAGATACTGGGCTAGATAATCCGCTTTCCGCTCATTGCCCGTAATAAAGACAACGTCTTTCATGGTTAGCCTATTCGACGATACTCCAACCTTCAGCAAGGAGCGGTTCTGCTTTCTTAAATTTGAGTGTCTTTGTCTCGTCTCCCTTACGGATGGTGACCTCATCATTCCGTCTGTGTTGAACACCCGTGTGGACCACTGGCGTAGGGGCTGCCGAAGTATCGGCGCCCTCACTTGCGGCAACGAGGGCACGACGCGTGCGCTCTTCTTCTGCACGAATGCGCGCATCGTCAGCAGGCGCGACATGCACAACCGCTTCAGCGACGGCGCGACGAATACCCTCCTGCATCACGTTGAATTGAATAAGTCCCTCTCTACGATACTCAATAAGAGGGTCCCGCTGGCCGTAGGCACGAAGCGAGACAGAGCGACGAAGGTATTCCATCGTTTCCAACTGTTCAAGCCAGAACGCGTCCGTGACTTGGAGCACAATACGACGGAGGAGTGCACTGAACACTTCGGTACCAATTTCCACTTTCTTTTGCTCAAAGGCCTGCTTTGCAGTCTCATCACTCTCAATGAGCTCGTGTACGCGGCTCTCAAGCTCCTCGGGCGTGCCAAGGAGAGCTGTTCTTCGGTCCTGATAGACCGCAAGGCGCTGGGTGTTCAAGACGTCGTCATACGCAAGCACCTGTTTACGCGAATCGAAGTTAAACCCTTCAATGCGCTTTTGAGCGGTCTCTAGGGACTTGGTAATCATGCCACTTGCAATCGGTTCATCTTCAGGAATCTTGAACGTGCCCATCACGTTCTTAATCATGTCTGAAGCGAAGACACGCATGAGTTTATCTTCAAGCGATACATAGAAGATGGTGTCACCGGGATCTCCCTGACGTCCTGCACGACCGCGAAGCTGGTTATCAATACGACGAGCCTCATGACGCTCCGTACCAATCACCGCAAGTCCGCCTGCATTTTTAACCTTGTCGTATTCCTCAGGAACAACCGGTGCACCACCCAGCTTAATGTCCACACCACGACCGGCGAGGTTCGTTGCAACGGTGACGCGTCCTGCGCGTCCTGCCTGCGCAATGATTTCTCCTTCACGTTCGTGATTCTTCGCATTCAATACTTCGTGCGGAATACCCGCTTTCTTAAAATAGTCGGCGACCACATCGTTATCTTCAATGGATACCGTACCGACGAGCACAGGCTGACCCTTTTTGTGGAGTTCCTCAACGTGCCTCGTAAGTGCTTCGTACTTTCCTTTGGTGGTCTGGAAAATAAGGTCGTGGTGGTCAATACGTGCTACTTCACGGTTCGTTGGCACCACAACGACATCAAGGCCGTACACGGTATAGAACTCCTCTTCTGAAGAAAGTCCGGTACCCGTCATACCAGAGAGGGCTTCGTACATGCGGAAGTAATTTTGGAAAGTCACACTTGCGTACGTACGGGTTTCTTTTTGTATGGGTACGCGCTCCTTTGCCTCTATCGCCTGGTGGAGACCTTCGCTCCAACGGCGCCCCGGCTGGAGGCGTCCGGTAAATTCGTCCACGATAAGAATCTCGTTATCCTTAACCACATACTCCTTGTCTTTATGGAAAAGGGCCTGGGCACGTACTGCCGTCTCCAGGTGATGCGCATACTTCATACCGCCTTCGGTGTAGAGGTTTTCAATCCCGAGCGCCTGCTCGGCCTTAGTAATTCCCTCGCCGGTCAGCTGAATTGCCTTTTGCTTCTCGTCTATCGTGTAGTCCTCACCGAGAGCAAGGGTTGCCGCAATGCCAGCAAAGCGCTCGTAGAGCGACTCTGCGTCTCCTGCAGGACCAGAAATAATAAGCGGGGTACGCGCCTCATCAATCAAAATAGAGTCAATCTCGTCCACAATCGCATAGTGGTGTCCGCGTTGTACCATTTGTGACGCGTCGTACGCAGTGTTATCTCGAAGATAATCGAACCCGAGCTCGTTGTTCGTCGCGTACGTAATATCCGATGCGTACGCATCCTTCTTATTCACCGGACGAAGGAAATCGTAGAACACACGGAATGAAGCAGTTTCGTCACGTGCTTCGTCTTCTTCTGCTGGAACGTGCGAAGGATCATATACATACGAGCCACTTGAAGTGACCACGCCAAGCGTAAGACCGAGGTACTCATAAATCTGCCCCATCCACGCACCATCACGGCGTGCAAGGTAATCATTCACTGTCACGACATGAACACCTTTACCGGCAATAGCACGAAGGGTAACGGCAAGCGTAGCAACGAGCGTCTTACCTTCTCCGGTACGCATCTCAGCAATCTTTCCTTTACTAAGGGCAAGACCTCCGAGGAGCTGTACGTCGTAGTGGCGCTCTTTCAAGGTGCGGCGAGATGCTTCACGAACCAGTGCAAAAACCTCTCCGATGTCTTCGTCTTTAGATGGTGCGCCACTCGTACGAGCACGCACCGTTTGTAGCTGGGCTCTAAGCTCTTCCTTCGTGAGTTTCTCAAGACCCGCCGCAAGCGAGTTGGCGTGTAGAACCACTGCCCCGCCAGCCTTTAAAAAAGCTGCGGACTGGTTTTGAGAGAATAACTTGCCCAAAAACGTGGCCATAGAGATAGACTATACCTTTTCTTAGATGGCTCTGGAAGGCCTTGTATGCGAGGCGCGAGCACGTGATTTCTGGAAACGTACTTGAAGTACGGTGGAAGAAAGCACGTAGCCCGCAACAAAGCAGACGAGGGCTTCAAGAGCTTGCTAACGCAAAAGACTCCTGGAGAGGAGTCTTTTGGAAAAAGTCAGAAGAGACTATTTGCGCTTTGCGGTCTTGCGCTTTGCTGCCTTCTTCGTGGTCTTCTTTGCGGCCTTCTTAGTTGTCTTCTTTGCGGCTTTGCGCTTAGTCGTCTTCTTTGCGGCCTTCTTCTTTGCTGCCATAAGTATATGTATATGTTCTCTACGACTGATATTGTCGACCCATCCACGTAAACTTTTTATACTTCACGCGAATGTGTTCTAAGTAATATTATTGCGCGCAATTAATTTTTTTGTAACTTTTTTTTAGTAAATGTGGATAACTTTTTTTACAAAAAAATAATTTATTTTGATGCGCGCGCGGTGAGCATCCGCACTTCGCGTTCAATACTAATTCCCGTTGCAGTAAATACTTTTTCTTCAATCTCCTTCGCAAACGCATCTACGTCACGAGTAGTGGCTCCTCGATCGGCAACCAGTACGAGTGGTTGATTACCGAACAACGAAACAGTCCCCTTTCGGTAACCACGAAGATTTAGTATTCGGTCCAAAATAAACGCAAGTGGAATCTTAACTCCATCAAGCACCGGGTAACTCGGAATAGCGCCGTACCGAGTTGAGAGTGTTGAAAATTGTTCCGGCGAGACAATGGGGTTCTTGAAGAACGAACCAGCGGTACCGTGGGTCTTCAAATCAGGGAACTTGGTACTGCGTATTTCACGTACGGCGCGACCAATTGCGGATGGTGTAGAGAGGTCTACTCCTCGAGTCTGTGCATCCCTAAGGTCACTATAGCCAATCTGGGGCTCACCGTTTTTTGAAAGTGCAAACGTTACCTCGGTAATAATGAGTTCCGGCTCATGTTTGAAACGACTATCACGATACCCGAAGCCTGCTTCTCTTTTCGTAATAACTCGCTCAGTGTCTGTGTGAGCATCGTAAGCTACAAGCGAAACAAATACTGACTGGAGTTCAGTACCGTAGGCACCAATGTTTTGAATGGGAGCTGCGCCCACCGTACCAGGTATACCGGCAAGATTTTCTATCCCCCAAAGATCTCGGGATGCAACTTCAGAAACGAGCTCGTCCCACGACACGCCAGCATCAGCAGTGACGACTACGGTGTCTCCGACCGTTCTATACGCGCGCGCTTTTGAAGATACTCGTATAACGACTCCAAGATATCCCTCATCAGGAGGAAGTACGTTGCTACCCTGTCCGAGCATGACAAATGGAAGGTTGTGCTCGCGCGCATACGCGACCGCGAGCGGTACGTCCTCATGTGTCTCGCACTCAACGAGAAGGTGCGCTTCACCTCCTACTTGGAAGGTGGTGAGTTCAGAAAATGGTACTGCTTCTCGAACAATCATTAACCACCAGGAATGTGCTTCATGAATTCAGCTGCTTGAGCTGCAACTTCGGGGTGCTCAAGAACAGCTTTGTTTACTTGTGCACGAGCCTCAGCATGTTGTCCGGCAGCCACATACGCTGCGGCAAGACGGAAACGAGACGCCGCCGAACCGTTCTGACGGGTAACCTGAAGCTGGAGCGAGTGAATGAGTTCTGGATACATCTTCACTTGGTAGTAGGCAAGGATGAGCGGCTCAGAGTCTACGGTAGTTGTACCCACCGTCTGAAGAAGTAGGTCTGTGCCCTCCTGGAGGTGCCCAGTTGTTAGGTCTCCTGCGGCAGCGTAGGCAGCGAGTTCGGGGAACGAGTGATCGAGGTCATACGCCTGATGAAATGAGGCTCGCGCTTCACCCCATTTGTTCACCTGCCAATAGTTAATCCCCTGTTCCAGAAGAATGCCTTGCTTCTTTGGTGAGAGTTCATGGGCAATACCAATTTGTTCAAGTGCATGTTCATAGTCACCGAGTGCACGGTATCCTAATGCGTACTCAAGGCGAATACGAGCATCCTTTGGCTGTGTTGCTACTTCTTTACCCATTTCTTCCATTGCAAACTGTCCGAGTTGCGTCATCGCTTGTGAGGGTCCTTGTTGCTGATTCGCAACGTTCGAGGTGAACATAATTAACTGTTCTCGAATTTCTTGTTTCGCGTAGGTATTCTCTGCAAGTGCTTGTTTAAAGTAGTCAACGTTTGAAGTGAGGTCGTTACTCGTAAACGACATGGCATGTATAAGTTCATTAGATGCTGCGATATTCGGCACGTTTACCATCCATATAATGGTTGCAGCAAACACAGCCACAATAGGGGTGGCGACCTGGAGCGTTGCCTCGCGAGCTACCGGTAGCGCCTCAATCTTCTTCCATGGACGCGAGGAAACTGAATGTGCGGTCGCAAGTATTGCGGCAAGCGGCACATAGGTAAAGAGATTATCAAACACCACGAGACCTTGAATAGCATATCCGCCGAGTGCAGCAACCAGCATCACGCGTTCAGGCCGAGTCGCTCCAGCCATATACAGTGCTCGCACCGCACTTATCAGAAGAGCGACAAAAAGAAGAAACCCAGGAATACCCCCAGCAACAAGCCAATCAATGAAGACATTGTGGGCTCTGTCAAACCATGGCTCCTGGCGATACATGGAAGGAACATAATGTTCGTTGAATATGTAATTAAAACCTTCCTGGCCCCACCCCGTGAGCGGTCGCTCGCTCACACCCTTCACCGCCATACCCCAGAGCGTAAAGCGAACTTTTAAATCGCCTATAGAGATGGAGGAAATGCGTTGCAGTGTAGGTTCTGACTGTACAAAGGCACTTTCACGAAGGAGATAGAACCCTCCGGCAACAATCACGAGAGCAACGAAGATGCCTCCTGCCACTTTTTTACCCTTTGAACCTGACTCAACCATCCAAAGAAGTGCACCAAGACCAATAGCTCCTACGAGACCAAGCACGGCACCACGAGTGGCAGTAAAGAAGAGAATAACCACTTCTACAAAAGAGAGCACAAAGAGTGAATATCGGAGGAACCCTTTTGACTCAAATGCCTGCCAAAGAGCTACCGCAGCACCAAATAGCAGATACACGGCGAGATAGGCTGCGTTACCGAAGGTTCCGTCCACACGTACCCCTCCCTGGTGAATAGTTATCGCCCCCGAAAGCTGAAGTAAGCAATAACAACAAACGAGCGCAGCCACCGCAACAAAGGTCAGCCACCACTTACGCCAAAGTTTATCAGTCGTAAATACCGATGCGGTAACCAGGAAGAACGCAAACACGTGCACAAGAGTCACCCACCCTTCCATGCGTTCAAAATTACTCCAGAGTGCTTTATGTGGATTAACGCCGAACACATCCGCAATAAAAATCCACGAGACAAACACCGCGTAGAGAATCAGAGTCCATGAAAAACGAGGTCGGTACGCCGGGTCTGCGCACGCAAGGAGAATCCACGCAAAAAGTGCAATTTCTACCAAAATACGAAACGCGAATCCTTTCCCAGTTATAAACGGGAAAAACAGGCCGTTTGCGACATATAGTGCCAGGAACGGGATAGTAAAAAGTGCTATGTAAATTACCCAGCGTAATGTGGTTTTCATGGTGGACATATGTCCTAGACTATACCACTCTCGAAAAGGGCGACTACCCTCCTGTGCGGTGACGACTGTAGTACGAATTTGGGTCTTGTATCAGTTCTTCAGGGCGACCCGACTCAAGAACAGAACCCTTATCCAGAACTAAAATAGAGTCAGCTCGCTCAATCGTTGAGAGACGGTGAGCAATAACTAAGACTGTGGCTTTGCCATGCAGTGCCTCAATAGATTCCTGCACCAGACGTTCTGACTCACGATCAAGCGCGCTCGTTGCTTCATCGAGTACCAAGAGTGCAGGTGAGCCTGCAAGTGCACGTGCAAGCGCGACACGCTGGCGCTGGCCCCCTGAAAGTAGCACTCCCCTATCCCCCACAATGGTGTTAACTCCATCCGGTAGGCTTTCAATAAAATCCGTAAGGTTTGCAGAGTGTAGTGCATTGGTTATGTCTTCATCGCGTAGTTCACTGCGGTAGAAACGTACATTATCTGCGATGGATGCGTGGAGTAGAAATGAGTCTTGTGTAACGTATCCAAGTGAACCACGGAGGCTCTCGAGAGAAATGTCTTTGTAGTCAATACCATCCACTTCAATCACTCCACTAGTCGGAGCAAAGAGACGGAGCACTAGGTCGGCGATAGAAGTCTTCCCGGCACCAGAGGGACCAATAACAGCTGTCGTGGTTCCTGCAGCAAGTGAGAACGATACATTCTTGAGGATTACCTTTTCTTGGCTGTAGCCAAATGACACATTCTTAAATGCAAGAGATTTCTTGAGCGAGAAGGACTGAGTGCCCTTTTGAGGCTCCTCATGGGCAGTCTCGAGCTGCTGCTTAAACTCATCAATGTGTGCGGCATACGGCAGGAGTTCCCGAATGCCGTGGAGTGATGCCTGAGTACTCTCGAGATACGTAAAGATCTTCTGAATCAAATAGAGGGTGGCAGCAAATGCCACAATATCAAACGAGCCGGAATGATATTTAAGTGTAAATAGAATAATGATAAATATCATTGCGAACGGTTGAAAAAAGCTCGTTGAAAGTGAACGTACCGTTGCCATCCGCACATAGAGCGTGTGCAGTGTCGTAAATAGTTCTGAACCAGCCAAGAAAGCCTTCCCCTCTACGCCAGCAGCTTTTAACGCCTTCATGCCAATAACATGCTCAGTTACAAACTGGGATACCTGACGGTCGGTATTGGCCATTTGCATGCCAATACGTTGTGTTCGGGCAAGTAAAGGACGAATGAGTAATGCCAGCCCGACACCCGCAGCAAAGGTAAAAAGGGTTGTCGATGGAGAGATATTGAGTGCCACCAGGAGGTACATCAAGAATCCAGTGAAAGACTGGACGAGTTGACTAAACGACTCAAGTAGATTTGCTGAACGTTGCAAATCACGCTCAAGGGTATTTTGTACATGACCAATCTTTTGCTTAAGGAGAAAGGGCCACGAGGCAGCAAGCGTGGCACCAAGCACAATCTTACTTTCACTTGCAAGGAAATCTCCCGTAATCCAGCCACGCAGGTAGCCGAAGATAACAAGCACCCCTGCACGAACGAACATAAGAATCGTAATAAGGATAATGAGGTGCCGAAAGGTGAACGAAACACCAAAAAAAGCAAAGAGTGCTGCTATGGTCTTTGAAATGATGTCGGTAGGGACCGAGTGCGGATTTACGAGAAACGATATAGAGGGTACGGCAATGTTGATAGCCAGACCATCAAGCACCGCCCCAACAAGTCCAAGTACAATAAGGGTACCGACATGCAGTCGGTATTTACCATATAAACGTTTAATCGTGCCCCAGTTTTTCATTTAAGTACTAGATATAACCTTGAAGGTCCTGTATACGATGCAAAGATACCACAGAAAGCGCCCCCACAATTTGCGTTGTGGGGGCGCGAGTTTATGAGCCGAAGAGCACCAGCAGGAAACCGATAATTCCGAGAACATAGAACACAATGTCCCATGGTCCGAATTGACGGCGCTCCTTGAAAATCATGATGCCCATCGTAATTGGTATAACGATATCCATCACGAGAAACGCTGGTTGTAAAACAATCAGAGAAACTGAGGTAAGAGCGGTACCCGTAACCCGTTCTGTTATTCGATAGTGTCCTCACGCATGTGCCGTTCCATAAACGTACCGTAGGGGTCTTTCTGTTTAATGTCGCGGTTTATGAGTGCGAGCTCTGGCTCCTGCTCAAACAATGTAATCACGTCCTCGGCACTAAAGTTGGGATTTCCTGGATAGAGCTTCTCGTAGATGGTTGAAGCGAGTTGATAGTCCTCTTTGTTATCGATAACGAGTCGGAGGTCCCTGCGACGCATCTTTCCTTCCGCAGCGATATTCCCGAGCTTATATTTCTCAGGGTGATTGTAGATATACAAAGAGACGTGCTCGTGATCATATGCGTCTTTGCTGATGCGGTTTACCTCATCAAGAATGGTCGTCGGGAAAATGCGAATATCAAATCCGATGGGGAACGTCTCTTCCAGCGAGTTTGCGACATAGTCATACCCGTCCTTACCCATCATTTCAAGGAGGGCATCCGCATGACGCCAGTCAATAAAGGGGCAATCTCCACAGATTTCGACAATGATATCCGCTTGTACCGATTGCGCTGCCTCAAGTACGCGCAGAAGCACATCGTCCTCACTTCCGCGCCAATAGCGCGCGTTGAGACGCTCGCACTCCGCAACGATAGCATCGTCTGGAGCATTCGTGGTCGTTGCGACCACGACGTCGTCAATGTGCGTACTGTGGCGCAATCGTTCTATCTGGCGTGCCAGTACGGACTCCCCTGCTAGTGGCATGAGCACCTTCCCCGGCAAGCGTGACGAGGTCATGCGTGCTTCGATAATCGCAACGATCTTCTTACCGTCTATCATGCTCCTTTCATTACTGCCTCTGCGTTTGCTAACACTCGTTTCAATGCGAACACGAACAAGTCGATGTGTTCGTTTGTGCGTGGGAACTGACAGAGCATGCTAGAGGTAAGCTCCGTTTCGTACATGCGCTCCACAACTGGACACGACCCCTTCGAGTAGTCGGGGTTGCCCTGATATCCATCGTACTCAAAGGGGAAATGAGTATCGTTAAACGCCTTGCGCTCCTGGAACATACGCAGAAGATAAATGGGCTTCACGTAGCCGCGTGCCATGGGGAATCCCTCGGCAGCCATTGCTTCAACGAGCTTGTCGCGCGAGATGCCTGTTTTCTCTACATCGACTTTGAGTGCGTACTGGAAATACACATGGGTGTTCCCTTCTGGAATAAACGGAGTCGTTATCCCAGGAATATCCTTCAACTGACTCGTGAGGTATTCAGCAAGCTCAACTTTGCGCGCATTGAAATGTTCGAGCTTTTGCAGCTGCTCGTACGCGATGGCAGCCTCGAGTTCCGTCATGCGGTAGTTACTGCCGAATATAGGTCCAGCATCGTAGTCAGGTAAATCGTCCACCACTGACTCGCCGTGATTGCGCATAAGCTGCGCACGAAGTGCGTAGGTGTCATCGTTCGTAACCACCACCCCACCCTCTCCACACTGCGCAACTTTGTTCACATTGAAACTGAACATGCCCACGTCTCCAATGGTGCCTGCATATTTTCCCTTGTACATGGCGCGCGGTGACTGCGCATTATCCTCAAGCACCTTGAGGTTGTGGTCTTTTGCGATGGTCATGATGGCATCGAGGTCTGCAGCCTGACCAAACAAGTTCACGACCACAATGCCTTTGGTGTACTTCGTGATTTTTGATTTCACTGATTCTGGGTCGAGAGTGAACGTCTTTGGGTCGATGTCTGCAAACACGGGTATGGCACCATTGTTCACGACACATACTGCAGACGCGGCCATAGAGTACGGTGGGACAATGACCTCATCACCCGGCCCAATACCGAGTGCGGCAATCGCCGCATGAAGCGCGGTAGTGCCTGAGTTAAATGCAACCGCGTGCTTCACCCCAAAATATTCGCGAAATGCCTCTTCGAAACGCTGGACTTCCGCCCCCCCAAGAAACCTCGCGCCAACGGTACCGATGAAACCGGAAAGTGGGCCGCCCATGAGAACGCGCGTAGTAGCACGCACCTCTTCCTCACCCACATTGTGCGTAGGTGGTAGAGGAGTCGTAAGAACGGGTGTGCCGCCAAGAATGGCTGGAGCTTCGATATCCATGGAAAACTATGAAATGGTAATGCGCTGGCCTCCATTGTCTGCGCTCTCGGTAAGCGCCTCGAGTACCTGCATAGTCTGATAACCATCGGAAAGGGTGCTACGTGGCGGGGTGCCTCGCTCCAAGCATTCCACTGTATGGGCAAGGGTCCCGAGGAGCATGCTCCGTTTATCAAGCTCGTTCACCGAGTGTTCCCAGTCTGGCTCTTTGACGCCGGCAAACGTTATGCCTTCTGCGACAGGTGTTCGAGAAAAGGCATAGCCGTACTGCCCGATAGTGAGGACCCCCTCCGTTCCGTATATACGGAAATCGTGAACCCCGTATGAGTCGTTATCAAGACTCTGTATTGCTGCGACAGCTCCACCCGCATACCCGACAAGTCCATCGATGTTCGTGCTGAATGGCGCTGTAGTGTTCTTTTCGTTACGTACCCCCACTACCCACGTAGCATGGTCAGCGATGAGATATGCAATCGCATCAAGTGTGTGTGTACCGTTATTGGTAAGACCATTAGTGTAGTATGCCGTTATTTGTTGCACCCGTCCTAGCTCTCCTTTTGCAATACGCTCCTTAGCGTCAATAAACAGAGGAAAGAATCTGCGCTGATGATTAACAATAACGAGCGTGGAAGCCTTCGCGGTCGCATCAATCATACGTTCTGCTTCTACACGAGTATCTGCCACGGGCTTCTCACAAATTACAGCAGGAATGTTATGCGCAAATGCGAGAGCAAGCATTGCTTCATGCGTAGGTGGTGGAGTCGCGATGATGACAATATCCGGCTTCATTGCTGTGAAGCATGTCTCGGCATCAGTATAGGTAGGCACCTTGTAGTATCCTCCAGCGCGTTCGAGTGCCTCAGGCATGGGGTCTACAAGCGCGACGAGTTCTGTTTGCGGGTGCGCCACAAGCGCGGCTGCGTGTGAGGCAGGCCTCACAAGACCGGTATCCATTTCGAAGGTGGCGCCCACCTTTCCGCACCCTATAACGACGCCTCGATAGGTTTTCATATCCATAGTATGCGCCACAATGCCATAAGTATTCGCATGTTACCCCGTAGATTAAATTCGTAGAACCGAGACGTATCTCCTACCTCCCGCGCGTGAAGTGTTATCGGGACGAGAGCAGGATTATACCCGAGACGTATCGCGCGAAGCGAAAGTTCTGAACCAATGGACGAGACCGAATCAAAAAAACCCACACGGTTATAGATTTCTCGCTTATATGCTTTCAGTCCGCAGAGTGGGTCAGGAATTCCATACCTCGCCTTTGTATAGCTGGCGAGTACTCGCTCACCGAAGTGGCGACTCTCTGGCCTTTGGCCGAGTACCAAGTCTGCTTTTCCTTCACGAATAGGTGCAAGAATGCGCGGCACGTCAGTTGGCTCGTGTTCGCCGTCGGCATCGAACGTAAGAATAATGGTTGCACCTTCTTCCGCAGCTTTCTTGAATCCATCATTAATAGTGGTGTCGTATCCTTGGTTAACTTTGTGCGACACTACCGTGGCGCCCGCAGCGTGCGCCTCATTCTCCGTTTCGTCTTTTGAAGCGTCGTTCACGACAACAACGGAGGAAACGTAAGGACGTAGTCCTTCTATGACCCTCCTGATTGTTTTTGCCTCGTTATAGGCCGGTATGACGGCAATAACTTTTTCGTTAGGCGAGGTCATCATTCTTTATGGGCTTCCCTTTCGTAATATCGCGGCTGGCAATTCCACCAATTAGTGTTCCTGCTTCGCGAGGACGAATGCCTACTGCCGGTCGCAGGTACTCGAAATCAGCTCGGGTGATAGTCTCTCCCGACGTAATGTCCCGCAGTGCGTACGCACCACGGCGCTGAATAACGGACGTCTCCGTTTCGGATGACGTGAGCCCCTTATGTCCGTCACCAAGGGCGGATTCAAGGGCGTGTACGCCAGCAATCATATCTTTGAAGTTTCCGTTGATGACCATAGCGAAGGGATGGTCTGGACCCTTTCGAGTAGTGTCATCCGTAACGTGTTTTTCTATGAGGCAACCGCCAAGTGCAACCGACGCCAAAGGAACGGTGATGCCGTTTAGCGGGTCATCTCCTCCGCCTGCGGTACCTATAGTGTGGTCAGAGTATCCGTAGAGTACGTTGAACTGTTCGCCCATCGCGACCATGGCACGCAAGTTTGCGTCTTTCATAGGTGAAGGATAATTCGTAACACACTGGAGAAGAACAATTTGTTCATTCCCCGCCTGGCGTACGGTACGTATCGCATCTTCAACTTCTTCTATCGTTGCGGCTCCTGCGCCAATAATGACTGGCTTTCCGGTCTTTGCAATACGCGTAATGAACTCGAGATTATCTATTTCCCCTGAACCTACCTTGTAAGCGGCCACACCAAGCTCTTCGAGGAGGTCCACTGCGTCTTCGTCATACGGACTAGAGAAGAATTCGATGTCGATTTCTTTGCAGTAGTCTGCAACTTCTTTTACCCATTCACGAGGAAACTCCGCGTTTTTATATACTTCCACTACCGGTTTGTCCCATTTTGCCTGGAAGGCTACTTGGAGGTCTTTAAATCCTTCTGCGGAGACAATCTTTGGAGCAAGAAAGTTTTGAATCTTATACGCGTCTGCTCCCGCGTCTTTGGACATCTTAGCGAGCATTTTTGCCCTCTCAAGATCGCCGTCAAAATTGGAGCCTATCTCGGCAATGATGTAGGCCGGATACCCCGGACCCACTAAACGGTTTCCTATTTTGATCGGTTGCCTGTTCATGTACCGAGTATAACCTCGCGCCAAGAGCTTAGGAAGCAACATTCTTATTAAGCAATATTTTCTGAACCTCCTCTGAAACAGAGGGAAGAGGGCCGAACAGCTTTGCGGCTCTTTCCACATTCAGCCACATCTCCCTTGGTTGCGTTGACTGGGTTGACTGAGGGGTTCGCGTCACCTCACCAGCGTATTCAGGAAAATATGACAACACCATCTCACCGATATCTGCCTTCGATATCACATCCTTAGAGCCTAGATGGATAATCTGATACTCAGGAGGCCTTTCCAGTAGCTTGAGTATGAGATCTGATAAGGTGATATTTGATAATGGATTGATTCGCGAGTCTGTGTACAAAGTCAGATCCTTATTAGCCTTTATCGTATCAATCATCCATTCAAGGAACGCCTTCCCGCGTGAACCGTTTCGATGAATACCTATTATATTTACACGAGCCACGATTCCCTTCTGGTATGCAAGGGTATGTAGCTCGCCTTCTCTTTTGGTTTTATTGTAAACATTCTGTGGATTCGGGATATCATCCTCTTTGTAATTTCCTTCTCCGTTAAATACTGACACCGTGGAAATATAGATAATTGGAATCGAAAGCTCTTGTGCCATTTCGACGAGATATTTCTGGCCGAGCGCATTTACTGCCCTTGCCTTCTCCGGTTCCTCCTCACAGACTTTTACATCCGCAATAGCAGATGCATTCACAATGGCGTCCGGCGATGTGTGACGTACCTGCTCTTTTACATTCTGCTCATCAGATATATCTCCTTCAAAGATAATTACTTCATGTCGCTGACTTTGTAATACTGCCGTAAGTGTAGTCCCTAAAAGACCGCGCGAACCTGGTACAAGAACTTTCATAGGAAATACCCGGCTCGCGCAGGAATAAGGTTCCGTTCACGAAGTGTGTCGAGGAACGAGAGTAGGAGGTAGTCGTTGTATTTGCGTGCGACCACTTGAAACCCGAACGGGAGATTGTCCGGTGAGCGAAATGCTGGTACGCCGACCACCGGAAGATGCGTAAGTGTCCATATGAGAGACGAGTCTGGCTTCTCGCGCACTTCACGAAGCGGGGCTTCGCCCGCAGTCGAAAGTGTGATAAGCACCTCGAATTCTTTGAGATATTCGTCCATCGCGTAGAGCATCTCGCTCTGACGAGCGAGTGCCACCTGGTACATCTCGGGCGTAATCGCCTTCCCTTTCTCTATCATCTCCTGCATCACGGGAGAAATGTCCTCGGCATGTTTGTACTCGTTTTGGAAATAATACGAGAGAGCTTTGTCATATATGGTCTCGTGCGTCTCGTGCGCTTGCCGCAGCAGCTCCGGAAGTGTTGCGTCAACGACTTCAAAACCACGTTCCTCACCAAGTTTTTTCGCAAACGCAAGGAACGCCTCTTGTGCGTATGGTTCAGCATCGTCCCAGGTATGAGTGCGAACGAAGCCGACGCGCCAGGGGCGACCTTCCCGCTTCTGCTGTCGCGTCGTGTCCGTTATGGCGACGTTGCTTATCGGGTAGTCAAGACCATGAACGCGCATGGCATCGAAGCCTCGCCTCAAATCCTCGAGATGCACGCTGAAAAATCCGAGCGTGTCGAGACTGTCGGTAGTCTTCAGTACACCCGTGCGGGGAATAAATCCGAAGGACGGCTTCATACCGTAGATACCACAAAAACTCGCAGGACGGATGATGGACCCTGCCGTCTGGGTGCCAGTAGCAAACGGCACCATGCCGAGCGCAACCGCGACAGCGGAACCCGATGAAGATGTGCCCGGCGTACGGGTTACGTCGTAGGGATTCAGGGTTTCATTCAGTGCATGTACGGCAAACTCAGCCGTGACCGTCTTCCCCGCCACGACCGCACCTTCTCGCTTTAAATTAAAGAGGCTGCGCGCATCGTTGCCTGGTTTGAAATTTTTCCATAACGCACTTCCCATCTGTGTTGGAAAATCGGCCGTGTTGTAGATGTCTTTTACGCCAACGGGAACATGCGCGAACAATCCTTTCCCGGCGGAGGTCTGTTGCATACGTAGCATCTCTCCCTTGTCCGCCGACACGACAAACGCATGATACTTCGAGTCGAGCTCAGAGATGTTCTCACGCGTTGCATTCGATAGGTCCTCGGGTCGAAGTGCTCCTCTGTGAAGCTTTTCGACAAGTGTATTGATGGAGTTCTCGATAAAAAGTTTATTCATGGTTCGTGTCGAACTTTTCAATCAATTGCTCCGGAAATGGCAGTATGCGCTCTTCGCTTTTATGTGTTTTAGGGTGCACGGGTATATTGATTCCTACCATCTTTGAGTGACGCTTCTTTTCCATCGTGGCATAGAATTCTTCCTCAGTAGAGCCTGACACTTTCAGATAGTAGTCGAGAGCCTCCGGTCGTTCCGTGTCGTGTTTCCGAATAAGTTGAAAGCCTTCCTCGCGCGTGAGTAATCCGTTGCGCACGTCGATGGAGGCCTGGTAGGTGGCACGTCCGTACCCGCGCTTTAGATAACACGTGAAGTCATGCATACCACTCATGATGTCCTCAACGCTCTTGTACCGCTTATAGGCGTTTTCCATTTCCGTTTCGCGCCAACCGTACGTATCTCGAATAAACTCCGTCTGACGTTCTTCGTCCCAAAATAAGTAATCACCCAAGTGAAGACCCCAAACGCCAGTTTTTTCTACTTCTTCGACAGACGGTACTACAAATGGATACAGGTCACGTGAAGTAACGTCTTTATTTACCATTTCGTCCGGAGCAAGTTTCGCCGATACTTTAAGAAAATAATCACGGTCAAACTTATGGACCGGATCGTCATATGAAGCACGGCCCGAGGACTCTGCTATTGATTCACCCCATATCAAAAGCGGAATGTTGTATTTCACAGCCATCTGAAGCGGAAACGAACCTACACCAGCATGATCATGCCAACTAACGTCTCCGATACCTTCAACAGAATGTTTGGTAAGCCGGTTAATAAGGGCACGGTTCGGTGTGAAGGCGATGTGGTCAACGTTGAATTTTTCGAGCGCGTTTTGTAAGTTGTACCACCCACTCTCACTCCACCAATTATGACTGAAGGTCACGGCCAGTGGCTTCATGCCATACACCTTCGTGAGTACGTGGAGTTGAAACGTACTGTCCTTGCCACCGCTTATTGGAATGATGCAGTCATAGTTATCTCCCGCTTTTGCTTTTGCATCGGCAAGTATCTCTTCGAGCTGTTTACCACGCGCCACCCAATCGATGTGTATTTTCTGTTCGGAAGAACGACATGCTTTACAGATACCAAGCTCGTCAAAATCAATTCCTTCTTGAGTCTCAGGTATACAACAACGAGTGCAGTACATAAGGTGCGGAAAAAGCGGTGTTGCGTCTTCGGGAATCATGCAGAGAATTCTGAGGCGAGAAGACCGTACTCAATGATGTCAGTATAGGCTCCATTCTTATAGTGGGCTTCTCGGCGTTTCCCCTCTTCAACAAATCCGAGCTTTGCTGCGAGTTTCTGCATGGCAATATTTTCAGAACTAGTCCCGCAATAAATACGATGGAGATTGAGTGCAGTGAATCCGTGTTTCAGCAAAAGCCTTGATGCTTCAGCAGCCACGCCCTTTCCCCAATACGCGCGGTCGCCTATGAGAATGGCATATTCGGCCGAGTGCGAAACGAAATCAATGTGTTGCAGAGAAATATTCCCAATATGAGTCTTTGAATCTTTTGCGACGATTGCAAGCACAAGATTGTGTTCGTCAGTACTCACCCGCTCCACGTAAGCTCGTGCCTGAGCCTCTGTATACGGAAACACGTGGTGCGAGTTATGAGCATTCACCTCCGGGTCATTCAGCCACGAGATATAAGCCCCTTCCAAGTCGCTGATAGCGAGTGGTCGGAGTATGAGTGTATCTCCTTCAAGAAAGGCTTTTGCTTCCATATATACAGTATATAGAACCACGAGGAGCGGTAAAAGTTTTGTGTCGCAACGTATCAGCCTGGGGTATAGTTTTCCTAACTATGAGGCTCCGAGAATTTGAAGGAAAGGCACTCTTCACCTCCTATGGCATCCCAGTACCGGAGGGGAGCCTTCTTGAGGCTCCTACCACCCTTTCCAGCTTCCCGGTCGTACTGAAGGCTCAGGTGCGCTCTGGCGACCGCATGAAGGCTGGGGGCATTATCTTTGCAGAAAACCAGGCTGAGGCCGAGGAAGGGCTCGCGACGCTCTTTTCGAAGGAGATTTCCGGTGAGCCTGTTGAACACATCCTTGTAGAGGAACGAGTGCAGGCAACGAACGAATATTATGTGAGTTTCTCGTACGACACAGATACGCGAGCACCAGTTCTATCACTCTCACGAACTGGAGGAACGGGAATTAGTGATGCACACACCACACCCATCTCCATTCTCGAAGGCCTTACTGACAAACTCCTCAGCATGGCGTACACCGCGGCTGATATTCCTAAAGAGGTTCATTCAGAATTCTCAGACGTTATTCAGAAGCTCTGGAAATTGTTTATTGACGAATACGCGCTTGTGGCGGAAATCAATCCGCTTTTTGAAACAGCCGGTGGCCTCGTTGCGGGCGACGCTAAGATTCAAACTGATGACGAAAGAGTTGCTCCCGGCGAGAAACGTATCCTGACCCTCACGGGGGACATTGCCATTCTCGCGTCTGGTGGAGGCGCTTCCCTTTTAAACATGGACACGCTCATTCGTGCAGGAGGCAAACCGGCAAACTATACGGAATACTCGGGGAATCCTCCCGCGTCGGTCGTTAAGGAACTAACCCTGCGAGTTCTATCGCATCCCGGACTCCGTGGGTGCTGGGTCGTTGGTGCCGCGGCGAACTTTACGGATATTTATGAAACCATGTCCGGCTTTCTTGAGGCATTGCGTGAAGTGAAGCCAACCTTCCCTATTGTCATACGCCGGGATGGCCCACGGCGTGAAGAAGCATTTCGTATGCTCCAGGATGCTGCCCAAGAGGAAGGATTTGATATTCATTTGTTTGACGCAACGACGAGCATGAAGGACACCGCAACAACTATGGTGACGCTTGCGTACAAAACGGTATGAGCATCCTCATCGACAAGGAGACACGACTTTTGATACAAGGCGTCACCGGGAATGAAGGTGCACGCACCTGTCGAGAGTCTCTTGCATACGGCACACCCGTGCTTGCGGGCGTCACACCCGGCAAAGGAGGTGAGATGGTGGAAGGTGTGCCGGTCTACAACACGGTTGCTGAGGCACTCACTGCTCATCCCGAGATAAATACGTCCCTCGTTGTCGTTCCAGCACGATTTGCAATGGACGCTGCACTTGAATCTATACGAGCCTCTATTCCGCTTGTGGTAATTCTGACCGAACATATTCCTACACAGGACACCGCCCGGATGCTTGCTGAAGCGAGGAGGTGTGGCATACGAGTCGTCGGCCCTTCGTCGGTTGGCATCATTTCTCCCGGTAAAGCAAAGATTGGAAGTATTGGTTCTGGGGAGATGGTGAAGGTCTATTCACCTGGTTCTGTTGGGGTGCTTTCAAAATCAGGGGGAATGACGAGTGAGATTGCACTCGCGCTGACGAACGCCGGACTGGGTCAGTCAACGGCTGTAGGTATTGGTGCTGACATTCTTATCGGTTCCGATTTTACTGACCTCCTTACCTTGTTTGCTGAGGATGCTGAAACGACAGCCGTTGTTCTCTTCGGAGAGGTGGGCGGTACCTATGAGGAGCAAGCTGCTGACTATATTAAAAAGAATTCTTTCTCCAAACCTGTTGTTGCCCTCATCGCTGGAGAGTTTGCAGACACACTCACTGACGGCACAGTACTTGGTCACGCGGGAACCATCGTAGCGAAAGGCCGTGGAAGCTATGCCTCTAAAGTGCAAGCACTCACTGCTGCTGGCGTCACCATCGTTTCCACGGTTGAAGAAATCTCTCCTGCCCTTAAGCGTATACTTACATAACGTATGAAATGGAACACCGCTATTAGCACGACAAAAGAGGGCCAACTTGTAGTACGGGGCATCTCCCTTTCAGAACTGGTCCGAGACCATTCCTTTTCAGAGGTTTCCTTCCTCCTTCTTTCTGGAAGACTTCCTTCAGATACCGAACAAAAACTCTTCGATATGATGCTCGTTTCCATGAGTGAGCATGGGGTCCAGGCTCCTTCGGCATTTAGTGCTCGCGTATCGGCCTCAGTGGGTAACCCGCTCCATGTGGCCATTGCGGCAGGCATTCTCGCAACAGGAGACCACCATGGTGGTGCTATTGAAGCGGCGGCACAGTACTTTCAGGCGAAGACCTCAGTGGAGAAAGTACTTGCAGAGCGTTCACGCTTTCCGGGCTACGGACACAAAGTCTATAAGGATGCTGACCCGCGTGCGCAGCAACTCCTTCAGGCTGCGACAGAGCTCGGAATCGCAGGGGTACATGTTGAACAAGCACGTTTAATTGAAAAGGAACTTGCGGTCGCGACCGGAAAGCACCTCCCGCTCAATATTGATGGGGCCATAGCAGCACTTATGCTTGAGCTCGGACTTGACCCACATCTCGGCAAACCGCTCTTCGCATTCGGTCGCATGCCGGGAATGATGGCGCACGCCCTTGAGGAAATACAAAACGAAAAGCCCTACCGACGACTTGATGACGAAGACATTACCTATACTGGTAGTTAGATTTTGAGAATCTTTTCAGCTTCTGGTTGCGTGAGCAAGAATGTAGGATTGTCACTTGCAAAAATAAAGTCTTTTTCTGCTTCGGGAAGTGTGTCGAGCCATCCGCAATAGGAGGCAACGAAGTCTTGTTCGGGCTTCACAATAAAGGTTGTTCCTCCATCTTTGGTACGCGGTGCTTCATATTCGGTAACGAGCACTTCGTGGAGTTTCTCACCTGGGCGCATACCAATTGTCTTAATCTCACATTCAGGAGTAAGCATTTTAATCACATCAACGACCGGCATATTCCCCATCTTCGGCACAAAAGTCTCTCCTCCTTGGAGCCGGTCGAGACTCTCAATAATCACGTCCATCACCTTGTCTATGGTTATCCAGAACCTCGTCATCTTTTCGTGGGTAAGGGTGATGACACCCGTCGCTCGCTGAGTCTTAATCATTTCTATAAAACTCCCACGGCTACCGACGACGTTTCCATACCGCACAACGCCGAATGCGGTGTTCTGTGAAGGACTCCGGTATGCGTTCGCTGCAACAAAGAGTTTTTCGGCAGCAAGTTTTGTTGCACCATAGAGGTTAATCGGCTGAACTGCTTTATCAGTAGAAATAAGGAGGCACTTAGTCACGTTGTTCGCGAGCGCTGCATCAATAACATTCTGACCTCCAAGGATATTTGTTTTGATGGCTTCAGACGGATTGTATTCAAGTGCATCAACTCGTTTCAAGGCAGCGGCATGAACAACATAATCTACTCCATGAAATGCTTGATTAAGGCGCGGCAAATCACGGATATCTCCGAGGAAGAACCGGAGTTTTTTGTGCGGGTCTTCTATAGAAGCCTGCATCTGACTTTGTTTCAATTCGTCACGTGAAAAGATAATCAGTTTCTTAATCTGGTTCTCAGCAAGAACCTTCTTCACAAAGGCGTTACCGAACGTACCGGTACCTCCGGTCACCAGAACCACCTTATCTTTGAGAAAAGCCGTAATCATAGGTTGCATAGTAGTGTATACCGCGCTCGTGTGCAAAAAGTTACGCTATGTCGTTTGGATAGCTAACGAGTGGTTCGCGAAGCAATGCAGCTATACGCTCACTCGCCTTGCCGTCAAATGCATACTTGGTGTGGAGGAACGCCTGCTGTGCTGTAAGCAGTAATTCCCGTTCGGCCTGATTGAAGACAAGTCGTTCGACAAGGTTTTTAAGTGTATCAGCGTTATCTGGTGCAGGAAGTACGGCCTGATAGGTCTGCTTCGTAACAACGTCATGGGGCTGAAGCGGATAGAGCAGCGTTGGGCAATCTGCCTGAAGTGCCTCAAGAAAGAGTGTTGAGTTACCGGCGAGGACAAGTGTTGAAGCCCGCATAAGCGACACGATGTCTCGTGAATCAGAAAGCACTATTCCCCCATCAGGAAATAGTTCAGTAAGGAAATCCCGATAGCGTTCAGTCAGCGCGCCGCCTCTGAATTTCGCAAGTATCTGCAACTCCGGAATATGTTCCTGCACCGCCCTGAGTTCTGTAAAGTAGTGAGCGATTTGGTACGAATCAAAGTTAGCAATATACAAATCAACAATTTCTGATGGTACGGCGTACAGGAGTGTTGGCTTTTCTGGATTCAAACCAAGAGTTGTAAGAAATTCACTTTTCTTAGCTTCAGTAAAGGAATCACGTTGAGTATACGAATCAAAGCGAGGTGACCCTATCGCTCGTATCCGGTTTGGGTCATACCCGTGATTACGAGTTAGATTCTCTTTCGTTGCTTCTCCATATGAAGCCAGATAATCCGCAGCAAGCCGAGAGTGGACCGATTGTGCATCCACGACTTCAGTTGCGTGCTGTAACTCAATTGAGGGAATATGGAGCATGCGTGCTACCTGAGCAGCGACAAAAAAATGGTGTTGTGTTCCCCCAACACTGGCGCGTAGCAGTACCCGATTGATATGCTCACGTTTAAATAATGCTTCAAAGGCTTTGTGGTCAGTAACAATACGTTCTGCATATACGGTGACGAGATATTCATATGCCGCTTCAACTAAGCTCCACCAGTTGTCTCCCTCGTAGGTGAAGCCCTCCATCGAGCGTACACTCTCGCGTTTTGCTTCCCACTCACGCGTAAACTGCTTCACTATCTCGCGTGTGTCTCGTCTCATCTTCCGTGAGGTGGCATCAACGGGGTGTGCAAACCTGATACGATGTTTCCGTATTTCAGTCCATGGAATATTCCGGAGTTCTTTTCGTTCCATAAATACCACTTCTGCATCATCCATAGTCTGAATGAAGGGAGCGACGTGCCACCAATATTCACTTGCATATATCCTAAGAGGCTTTTGGGGAGTTAGGAATTTGGTGCATGCGTTGATGCAGGCAAGTGAATACGAGCGAAGTAGTGAACGAGGGTAGATATGTGCGGTAGGAGTTACTGGTTCCCTACCAAGTAGCTGAACTGAGAGGCTTCGCTGCTTGCCGATAGTAGAAATAACATTTGCCACAATACGTATTTCAAACGGCGCGAGAGGACCACTTGTGGACCGCGCCTCCTTACAAGAGTGCGGTGTAACGAGCAATGTTCTGTCGGCATGTACTGCAAGAACAGCATGCACTGCTCGAAGATAGTACAGAATTCTTTGGAAATATTCAGAGAGCATCGGCTCTAGAACTTCCCCGAGATGCATCCCGGCATACGAGAAGAAACTCATCTCAGGAGTTTGGTACCACTCTCGTGCGAGCGTGTCAGCCTGTTCCAATAGTGAGTGATTATTTTCAGTTGGCAATACAAAGTCAGTAAGAGGGAGACTCGTCACCCCGTTTGCTCGTAGTTCCCGTTCAACCCAAAGGGTGAGGCTGATGACCATGGAGTCTGGATGTTCCTCGAGATACACAAGGACCGCCGGTATCTGTTCGGTTTCGTAGACGAAAATGAGACCTTTCTCCTTCATGTGCTGTTATAGAGAGTAACCTAGGGTAGAGACCTAAAAGATGCAGCCGAGTTGCGAAATGCAGTAACAAACGATACCATGCGAGCCTATGAAAAAGATTGAGTTTTTGAAGGGAGAATATCACCCCAAGGGCTGGGGTGCTGAGGTATGGCTCATCAACAATGAGAAGTACTGTGGCAAACTCCTTAAATTCAATGCAGGAGCTACCTTCAGTGATCACTACCATATTGAGAAGGAAGAGACCTGGTACGTGCTTGAAGGCGAGTTTGAGCTCCGTCACTATGACCTCACCAACGCAGACCGTTTCGTAACGAAACTCAATCCAGGAGATGTGGCGCACATTCCCCCATCAACCCCCCACCAGCTCATCGCTCTCACGGAAGGAACGATAATTGAAATCTCCACCACGCACGACGAAAACGATTCCTACCGCATTGGAAAAGGCGATAGCCAGAAGAAATAGAAAAACGTCGTTCGAGCAATTGCTCGAACGACGTTAGGTTTCCAGGTACTCACTCCCGTACTTCAGTAACAAACCTGAGAAGGGCGAACGCATTTTCGTGCGTTCCGAAGCCGAGCGAAAGCGACTTCTCGCGGATTTCCTCAAATGAGAAATCCCGCCAGTAGAAGATAGTTTCATCTTCGTCTGGCTTCGCACCAACCTCGGTGAGACCGGTTGCAACGTAGTAGTGCTGGTCCTTGATGATAGCGCCGTCGCTCTTGGAGACATGGTACAGTTCCCAATTTTCCGCGGTGAAGCCCATTTCTTCTTGCAGTTCGCGCTTGGCACAGGCAAGAGGGTCTTCGCCGTCCTCACGGTAGGCGCTAACCACCTTGGTCTTGGAAAGACCGTCTTCCCAATCCTTTTCAGTGATGAGTCGAATTTTGCCTGGTTCAGGCACCACAATGACCGAGACACCATTGCGTTGATAACAACGCTCAAAAGTAAGGGTATCGCGCTTTTCGATGGTCAGTGTAAGAAAGTGTCCCGAAAAGACGACCTCACCCACCATTTCATGATCCATTTCAAACTCCCTAGATATGAGAACAGTCTAGTATTCTAATCTGGACCATAGCACATATGCGAGTGTAAGTCAAATAGCCGATATAATTAGGTTTTCTTCCTTTTTTCAGCTTCTACTATTTTCTCTATAATCGTGGATGTTGAACGTCCGTGGTGATGTTTCAAGAGAATCAGCTTTCCTCCTTCCTTCCTCACCACTTCCTCGTGCTTAGGAAAATCTGGGTGGGCCTTTACGTCCGCTCCCCCACCCTTTACGTGAAAGTCCGGTTTAATCTTAGCTATCCAACCAAGTGGAGTCTTTCCTGAAAAAATGAAAGCGTAGTCAACTGCCTCAAGAGCGGCGATGACCTCTGCCCGCTCACGAGCTGGAACGATGGGCCGAAGTGAACCTTTATTCTGTCGTACCGATGCATCAGAGTTTACACCTACAATAAGAATGTCGCCGAGTTTCTTGGCGGCTTGAAGATTGCGCACATGTCCTACGTGAAGGATATCGAAGCAGCCATTGGTAGCAACTATTTTCTTTCCCTGCTTACGTGCCTTTTGTGTTGCTTTCAATACTTCTTCAAGTGTGGCTATCTTTCCCATATATTATGGACGCTCAATGAGTGAGACCCCTTTTTGCATTACGGTACGGCGAGCACACTCGTTTGCAAACTGTATTGCCTCCTCGATATCTCCCGTCTCGGCGTATTTCACTAAAAGTGCTGCGTAGAAACTGTCGCCTGCGCCGGTGGTATCTCGAACCTCCACTTTCTTGGACACGGGATAGCGCTTACCTCTGTACACTGCACCAGCGGAACCTTCAGTACGAATAATCTTCTCTTCTAGAGTTGGAGTGAGTGCATGTTTGGACCGTTCGTATTCAAAATCATTAATCTTGATGTACGTAGCACCCTCAGCCCACGTACCAAGCTGTTTCTTGGTATCAATAAATACACACGCATGATTCTTACAAATAGTCTCAATATCTTTTTCGGTAAGAAATCCTTTGTTGTAGTCAGATATAGCAATCACGTCGTAGTCGTTAAGTGGTACTTCATCAAGAAGAATCGGTTCTGTAGGGTGCTTAGAATCAATACGAATGAATGTGTGGTTTGTTTTGTGGTGGACATACCGAGTCTTGGTGACTTTTTCCCATTCACGATTTGTCGCGATATCTGCTCCATCGTGAATAGCCTGAATATTTCGGAGAACATTCATTGCCATGCCGGGGTTTTCTGTTTCTTCATGTACATCAAGAATAGGCACCGGCAAATCGGGCGCAAGGCGCTGGGCATGGCAGTACACGAAAACGTCGCGACAACTGTCTCCGATGACGAGGATTTTTTTCATGACATTACAGGGTGTGGCTTGGTGCTAAATGTAACTCTTCAAAGGAGAGTTTGGTTTCAAGGGCTTCCTTGTTAAGCATTTTGAGCACTGCATTCGCGATGTCTACCTTGGTAGGGTAATAGAATTCCAGGAGGGCGGACGAGGTGGGTACTGGCACATCAGGAGTTGCAATCGCAATCGGCGTACTCGAGAGCGGAATAGCTCGCTCGGTCATCTTGGCAATGATTTCAGCACCCACGCTGAAGGCGGCGTTGGTCGTATCTACCGTTATGAGCCGACCGGTCTTTCGTACGGACTGTTCAATAGTGTCATAATCCACTGGATTAATGGACACGAGATCTATGAGTTCTACGGAGATGTCTTTCGGAAGGAGTGTAAGTGCAGAAAGAGAGTCCACGAATCCGTCCCCGTACGTAACGACGGTGACATCGGTTCCCTCTTGTGCAACTCTCGCCTTATCAAGAGGAAGTGCGTACATTTTTTCAGGAACTTCCTCCTTTACCTGATACAGCCAGAGATTCTCCAGCAGTATGACAGGATTCTTATCGCGTATTGCAGATATGAGGAGTCCTTTCGCCATGTATGGAGTGGACGCAATAACCACCTTCAAACCTCGTACTGCACCGAACAGAGAGTAGAGTGCCTGCGAGTGCTGAGGACCATTGCCCCACTTGCGCCCTACTGCGACGCGTAGTGTTAATGGTACAGGGTTGTCGCCACCGAACATGTAGTTCCACTTTGCCGCCTGTGTGAATATCTGATCTGCCGCCACAAGCGCAAACTCTACACGCTCATGGTAGACCACCGGGTGTAGGCCGGAGATGGCCGCACCCACCGCAAGACCGGTAAGTGCACCTTCTGAAATAGGTGTATCCAACACGCGCGTGGGGTACTCATCTTTTAGGCCCATAGTTGTGCCTGCTGCGCCCTGCGGAACACCAAGACCTATGACAAACACCTGATCATTTTCCGCGAGCATCTGCGCGGTTGCTTCCCTGAGAGCTTCTGTGTATTTGAGGATTCGGTCGCTCATACTTATTCGGTGTAGTACATATCGGTAAACATCTCTTCTCGCGTGGGAAATGCGGCTTTCTCTGCTTCTGCAATATCGTTCGCGATTTCTTCACGCAGTCCTTCTTCCATTGAAATAAGTTCCGCTTGAGATACTCCGCTTGAGAGGATATCTTTTTTCATCTTGGTAAGCGGGTCCTTTGCTTCACGAACCTCTGCCGTATCATGCTCACGATATTTCTCCTCCATCAGAGGCGTAGAGTGCGCCATGTGACGGAACGTGAGGCATTCAAGCACTGCCGGACGCTTCTCACGGCGTACCATTTCTAAAAGTTTCGCAGCTTTGGTATTCACATCTTCATAGTCATTGCCGTCAGCACGCATAAAGGGAATCCCGAATCCTGTAACAATCTTCTCTAGATCATATCCTTGAGGCCTGCGTTCGCGTGCACGTGAGTTTATGGAAAAGAAATTATTCTCAACGACAAGCAGGAGTGGTACCTCATACAGCGCAGCGAGATTGTACGTTTCGTAAACAACTCCCTCTTCCGATGCACCGTCCCCATAGAATGCGACGGTAACGTCATCGCGACCGTTGTATTTCTGCTCGAAGGCAACGCCTGCTGCAATAGGCGCAACGCTCCCGAGGAGTGGTGTAGAGCCGACGAAATTCACGGACTTATCTATCATATGCATGGAACCCCCTTTGCCGTGAGCAACGCCATCAGCTCTTCCCAGAAGTTCACTCACCATCTTTCTGAAGTTTCCTCCCTTTGCAAGATAGTGTCCATGCGAACGGTGGTTGCCGAGCACTTTATCTTCTGGAGTAAGCGCTTCACACACGCCGACTGCAACCGCTTCCTGGCCCACATAAAAATGCACCATGCTGAAAATCTTCTTATCCAGATACATCTTAACGAGCTCCTGTTCAGCGAGCCGTAGGTAGAGCATTCGTTTGTATGCCTTTAGGTTCGTACTCATATTAGAAATCAATCATGATTCTGCCAGCCTTGCCTGCACGAATCTCATCAATAGCTTCATTTATTTGGTCGAGTTTGATGCGCTTCGTGATAATTCCGTCGATAGTAGCCTCACCCTCTTGTGCCATTTTGAGATATCTCGGAATGTCACGGGTAGGATTAAAACCTCCGGACTGGGTACCCATGAGAACCTTCCCTTCTCCCTCATGGAAATGAAACGCATTCGTAATTTCAAGAGATTCTCCCGGAACAGGCTGTCCAACCATCACATATCTGCCCGAGGGGGCGAGGAGTGGAAGTGCCTCTTCAGCGGTTTTCTTATCAGTAACGGTAGAGATAATCACGTCAACGTTCTTGATACCTGCCACGCTCTCTAATCCGTCAGCGAGACCGGTTTTACCTGAATGAATAAAAAAATGGGCGCCCACATTTTTTGCCAGTGTTTCTTTGTCTGCGATATCAACCGCTATGACGGGATTCGCACCGGCTCGTACTGCTGCTCGTATAAGATTCAAACCAACACCCCCAGCCCCAATGATGATGACGGATTCACCAGGCTGAACCTTGGCAGCTCCGCTCACCACACCAAGTCCCGTAGAAAGTGCACATCCAAGTAGCGCAGCAAGATCATTCGGAGTGTCGTGCGGTACCGGCGTTACCCGATTTTCAGAAACAATAGTGTACTCGCTAAATGTTGTTACCTTCCCACTTGATATTTCTTTTCCCTTGTAGATATATTTCGGAAAATCTGATTCGATGCCTTCTCCCTTTCTCCAGTGCAGTACTACTTTGTCTCCTTTTTTAACTTTTTGTACCTCAGGACCGATGTCCTCCACAATGCCACATGCCTCATGCCCTAAGAGATGTGGAACGAATTTCGCGTTACCCTTATGGCCCTGTATCTCCTCGAGCTGAGCCCCACAAATACCCGTGACCAGATTCTTGACGAGTACTTGGCCTGGAGTCAAAGGAGTCAGCGTGACCTCTCCCACAACAAGAGGTTTATTAAGCGTCTCAAGGACGGCTGCTTTCATAATTGGCAAATTATATAGATAAAATAAGGCTTTGTCTAAATAGGCTGTCGTATCTATTCAAACTGAATTGCTGTTATGGCGGTTTCAGCCTGGCACGTACCTTTCAGATTATTCCTGATTTTTATGAGCCCAGTGAGCACTTTCCCAAGGAGACACTCCCCCCTCTGGAAATGAGAGGATTGGCGGTTCGTCAGTGTAAGAAGGAGTGAGTCCGTGAGAATCAACGTAAGCATGCACGTTGTCTGATAATGCGGGCATGAAGGTGAGTTTCGTCGGCCACACTACGAGAACCTTTCCGTATTCTTGAACTGCTGGACCATCTTGGATAACTCCTCCGGGATGGCGTGCTTCAGCACGGTCGCCGAGCCATGAGGCCCAATGCTTACCAAACCAATCGATTTCCGGAAATATGTCCTGCATTTCCTTTCTCGCATAGGTAATCGCTTCGGCATCCGAAAGTGTGGCGGTTTGTTCTGCTATGGCTCCCCCCAAATACCATACATATCCACCTTCAGGGAGCGGGTGGCTCGTTATCGTTACCCGAGGCTTCGGGTTGTTTACCACTCCATGACCATACAGCGGATACTCCATCGTCTTAATCATAATTTGACGGAGCGGTCGACGCTGCGAATGTTCTTCCACCGATACACCGAGCATCCGTAAAGCTTCCTCATTACCAGTGCCCGCGGTAGAGATGATTAATTGAGCCTCAAGCTTGAGTCCATTTACGGTAAGTGAACCATCCACTGCAAGTTTAGTGATGTCACCTTTCACAATCCGTTCCGTATGTGGTGCGACGAGTGCTGAGACAAGCGAATGGGTGTCCATGACTTTCTCAGGTAACTCATATACTGGTCCGTGGCCAGTGCCACCACGAAGAGCCTTTGGATATTCGTTTGGAGAGAGTTTCTTCGTTTTTGCGTTCACTAGCTTTGCTGCTGCAACAAGCCCGATTTCAGAAAGTTTTGAACCTGCTGGCCACATGACTTGTGTTTCAGAAAGCGTGGAAACCCGTGATAGATTGATGTCGCCACTTCCCTCAAAACACTTCTGCCAGCGTTCAGGCATCTTCGCGATTGAGAGCGCCTCGGGAGTCGCATGTCCTTGTAAGAGATATTTCTGTCCTCCGTGAATCATTCCTTGAGAAGCGAGTGTTTGGACCCCACCCAGAGTATTCTTTTCTATAAGCACCACGTTGAGACCCTTCGCTGTAAGAGTATTCAAGAGCCAGAGCCCTGCAATACCACCTCCACAGATAATGATGTCGTATTTCATGCCCAATAGAACTTCAATCTAGCATAAAAGGTTCTCATTTTTACTCAGTCGACGTAGTACACTAACGCCATGTCGAGCGTGCTAGTAGACCACCACAACCGGCTCGGAGACCACTTGATGTGTAACGGTCTTGTCCGGGAATATGCAAAGCGGCACGACCGAGTTGGTCTTTTTACCATACCCACATTCGAACCGTTCGTTCGTTTTATGTTTCGAGACCTCCCAAATCTTGAAATCGTTATCGTACACACACACCGCGACAAAACATTCTTTCGGATAAAGAATTTTCTTACCTTCGGTTCAGGACACTACGATGAAATACGAAAAATATGGGATGTGGATTTTGAAACGGGTATTCCGTCAGAGTACCAATTTTATAAATTAGCCGACGTTCCGTACGTAAAGAAATGGGACAGTTTTCATGTAGAGCGGGATAGGGACGCTGAACGAATTCTTGAGGCAAAACTATCTCTTCCCTCACAGTATGTGTTTGTACATGATGATGGACGATATCCCATTAACGACGAGTTAGTCACCTCTCCCCTTCCGAAGTTCCGAGTTGGTCCTGGACTAACCGATAACCTTTTTGATTATTCGGGAATTATTGAGCGAGCAGAGGAAGTGCATGTGATTGATTCTTCGTTCATGTTTTTGATTGATTGCATGAAATACAAAGCGCCCGGCCAGAAACTCTTTGTGCATAGGTATGCACGTCCGAATGCAGCATGGAACCTTCCGGTACTTCGTAAGCCATGGGTCGTCCTCTCGTAGTATGAAAAACTTGATTGCAGTGAAATACGATTGTAAGGAGTATGCAAACCGACTCTGGAACGATCTGAGTGTGTATGCCGCTAGTCTAGAACTGGGTGCGAAAGCAACACTACCACCTCTTGTCCAAAACATTCCGTTCCTTCGCACACTCTATGAGGTATATGCGCAGTATATAGGGCGAGTACTCCACCCTAAGGACAGCATGTTTGCCTGGGGCGGCACCGTGCGTTATCTACCACCAACGACTCCGCTTCCGGAGAAATATACAGATTCTGGAAATCTGTATCTACTGGGAATGCTTTTTCGAAATCCTCTCGGGTTTGAGAAGTACGGAACAGAAATCAAGGAGCGGTTCCGTGCTCCTGACCGAGTGACTAAGAGAATTGGCGAGATACTCCAACCGCTCGCCGGTCGTACGCTTATCGGAATACATGTACGCCAACGTCCCTTTACGTATTTTTCGGACGGCGAATTTCTTCTACAGCCTGAGCGTGTTGAAGCTATTGTTTCTGAATATCTTGCACACCAAGGATTGTCTAAAGGAGAGGTTGGACTTGTCGTTGTTTCTGATGGACCATTTCCCAATGGGGCGTTTGCAGAATATGCAACCGTGAGAGGTACTGATGTGCCTTCCCTTGATTTTCATTTGCTTAGCACTACGAGCGTCATCATTGGCACGAATTCAAGTATGAGCAATCTTGCTGCATGGTTTGGAAACACTCCGCACGTTGTCACTTTAGACGAGCCGATTGACTGGGAGTACTACAAAGGGAGAGGAACTTTTTTTGAAAACAAATACGCGACGTTTACACAGAAGGTGTCTCCGTACTAAGGAATAATTGTTGTGCACTCTTACTAAGAGTATCCATATCTATCGTATTGATACACGGCGCGTAGCCTGAATAGTCGTGTCCTTCTGGTGGACAGGCGCTCGGGTTTGAGAAAACACGTACGGGAGCGTCACCGAATTGTTCCGGACCAACCCATTGGCGACCCTGACAAGCAACCATGACCACGAGTGGAACGTGCAGGAGGGCCGCGATATGAGACGTTCCAGTGCCAAGTGAGACCATGCCCACCGAAGCAGCAATAAGTGCTGCTGCTTCTTGCACTGTTGTTTCAGCAATAACTGCGGTTGGTGGCACGTGAAGCTCAGCAAGTTTTGCACGTTCAGTAGGAGTGCCAGTGAAAACCAATTTATGATTTGGGAATGAACGCGCAAGTGCCTCAATGAGGTCTTGTTTACGCTTTGGCGAAAGTCCTCTAGCGTCAGCTCCAGAAAAAAGTCCTACAACAACATACGTTTTTTCAGTAAGTTGTAACCGAGGCAAGAGTTCCCTCTGTGGGATATAGGAGTACCTCATCCACGTTATACCGACAGGAATATGCATTGCGGTAAGTACGGCAAGCTCGTGGAGGCGCGGCACACCGTCCCGTCCATGAGTTGGTAATGTGATATCAAACAGGAATCTATTAGCTGGCGAGGTGTCGGTGAATCCTACGAGACTTCCTCGCTTCGCAAGTAAACGTGCGACGAGTTTGGTTGAGAGATTAAGTTTTCCGCCCGTGTACAAGGTCGTGACAAGGTCACTTCTCCAGTAGGTGCGTATCAGTGTAAGCAAAGCTTTCGGACTCTTCCGATTCGCTTCAATCACTTCTATCCAGGGATAGTCAGCTAGCAAGTCACGTATCATCGAGCCACGACTGCCGACGACGATTCCGCAACGTGCGTCAGGATAGGCCTGATGTATATTTTCAAGCAAATACTTTCCCATAAGACAGTCTCCTATGGAGGAAGCCCGAAATGTCAGCGCTTTCTTAATCTTCATAGATACTAATTCTGACCTACTGGTTCGCTAGTTTCCATAGCTCAAACCGTCCATCTTCATATACCTTCTTGGCTCCGAGTTTCTCCGGCTGATATTCAGGATGAGAGAGTACATCCTTCAAGATATAGGAGACGTGATACTTTGCGAGGTAGTCGAGTATATGTGGCTTGATATCACTTGTGAATTTGCGTTCCCACTCGACAAATCGTTCTTCTCCTATGACGTCCACTGATGAGGGTACGGTACCGCAATCATAAGATGGGTTCGTAAGGTGATGGAGAATACGACAGAGCTTTATGCGACGTTCAATGGTCTTTGCTTTGTGGAATGCCCACTGACGTCCAAGATAGAGATCCACATCTTTCTTAAGACTTTCCTCTGTTGGAGTAGCAAAGTACTCTGCTACCAGAAATCGCTCTACGAGTTCACCGTCTGGTACGAGATGCCACATAGCTGGCGTCGCAAACAACACATAATCACGCGAAAGAACTGGTGTGTCCCACGTACTCATGTCGTGTGGGTCTTCCCATATAACAACAGGATCTGTTTCGTGTGCGTCGATATAGGCAAGCGGTGCTTGGGAAAGTTGTTGGGTTCGCCAAATGTCGGTAAGTCTCGCTGTCAGAGGGTCACGAATATAATTTAGTACGTAATATCGGTATAGGTTATTGAGCGAAACGAGCGTAAGTAACAGAAGACTGAAAAAAACGAGAGCCTGTAATCTGCGCGTCAGGAGATGTCGAAAATCGTACAGTCTCGCTCCCATCGCAAATACAAAAAGAATGAGCCAAGCAGCAATGAAGTACACCATGTGCTGAGCATTCTCAAGAAGTTTTCCCGTAAGTACATTACTGACTTGCATGAACCAGAGACCAAAGCCGGAAACAAAAAAGAACACTGAGAGCCTCGTAAAAAAAGAGTCGTTTCGAAGCACTTTCACACGCCACAGAAGAATACTGAGAAGGCAGAGTGCAAACCATACCCATCCGCCAGAGTACAGTGCTTCCATCATCGGTAAATGTGTTTCTACGAGACCGTACCGACCAATGCTCTCCCAAAAGTATGGCGAGGTGTGTGAAAGCCAAAGAATATAGAAGAGCGACGGGAGGCCGATGAGCACCCCGCTACTACCAGCAAGTACGGTCCCTTTTACTCGTTCTTTTTGTTTGCGAACGAGCGCATATAGGAAAAGGAGGCCGAGCGAAATAACAAATGATTGCCATAGGTATGAATAAAAATAGAACATTGCACCGAGCGTAGTTGCAACCAGAGCAATTGATCGTTTCGTTGGGGCCTCTAACATTCCGAGAAGACCGATATAGAACAGTGCAAGAAGTGGGAGGAACGGCTGCATATTGCTCGGTCGGTCTATGTGGCTGAAGAAAAGGAGGTAGAGGAGAGCTACGCCGAGTGCAGATTTATTGCGACCAACACCAAGTCTGAGAAACAGGAGATAAAATGAGATTGCGAACAAAAGACTAAACACAAGGAGGTTTAGAAACAAAGTCGGAACGAGCGGGACTCCGACAAATAAGGGGAGTGCATGGAGATAGTCTCCAAGGAAGATGACCAGTGCAGGTTCATGAGCATGTTCTAAGAGATAGGGATTCCCATCACTCAGGTGTCCTCTCCCCACGTGTGCAACATGCGCTTGGTACATCGCAGCATCAGTAAATGCAACTGGAACGTCCTTGTAGTCCTCGCCAAGAATAATTCTCGGCAAAATAGTCGGCACGAGCATGACGGCAAGTATAAAAGCGAGAGCCGTGCAAAACCCTTTATTTGCTTGTATCCACAGCCCCGCGCGTACGCGAAGACTCCTCTGTTCAGGCATAGTACGCGTAGTATACCCTGCTTCAGCTATACTCTAGAACACATGCATCAGGTCACTCTATTCTGTACTACCCTTCTCTCTCGACGCGTGATACGTTCTCTTCTATCTGGAGGTCTGAGCGTTATGCTCCAAACCGCAATATTTGAGATACTCGCAATCTGGTTGGGACTCGTCGCTCCATCGGTAGCAACGGTTATCGGTGCAGAAGCTGGTATTCTTCTTAACTTCACTTTGAATAACTGGTTTGCTTTTGGTGATATTGCCACGAGACATTCAGTGCTGATGCGTCTCGCTCGCTTTCACCTCGTAGTATCAGGAGCGGTTCTTATTCAGTTCATCTGTGTATATCTTACGGAGAATGCCACCACTGACATTGTCTTGCTCCACCTAGCGTATGGTGGAAGTATTATCCTTAGTTTTTTCTGGAATTACACGTGGTACAGACTGTGGATTTGGCGATACCATGCTTCCAGTACTAAGGAGGTGTCTCCGCGAAGTAAAGCGAATCCGTAAACCCATCAGGGTATAGGGTATGCCTATTTTTTTTATATATGACAAGAGATCGTCGGTTTTCCCGCGATGTCTGTCTGCTTTACGCGTCGTGAACAGAGCCCACGGAGCATCTACTTCAGCGATACGGTATCCAAGTCGAAGTGGTTTCAATAGTGTCTCAAAAAAGAATGGGTGGCGTAGTTCTTCCCACTTAATTGCGTGGAGTTTATCGCCACGCATAGCACGATACCCATAGGTCAGATCCGACAACCTCGTTAGATACAGAATACGGAAGACTTGCTGATAGCAGAAATTCAGTAGGAGCTTTATCGGCGGATACCCATTAAAGGCGATCCCCTTACGCCATCTGGTTGCCGTTGCCATATCGTATCCCTCTTCTATTTTTGCAACCATTTCCCCAACTACTTGCGGCGGTGTCTCTTGGTCTGAAGTCATCAGGACAACGACCTCTCCGTCCGCTCGTGCGAACGCCTCTTGAAGCGCGCCACCAACACCTGGAAGGCTCTGTTCAAAATGGTCGATGGCTGAACCGTACGTGTCAGTAAGATTTCTAATGGCGTTGCGGCACCCTTTCGTTGTGAGTTTTGGTGAAGTGACAATGACATACGTCACCTCATGTTTCTTGAGTTTCTCCTCTACCACAGTGACTGTCTCAAGAAGAGATCTTGTTTCGTCAATAGCCGGAAGTACAACCGATACGCGCATACGAAGTACTATACGGGTCGTCCGAAGGAGCGTCTATCACATACTGCACGCACCTCGAGGCCATGCTACAGTTTTGACACCCGCTACCAATATCCCTCCCTATGAAAAAACCCCTTCATATTGGCCCCGTTACGACGTGCCAAGTCTGCAGTAGTTCACGCCTTATATCCATTCTCTCACTTGGCCATCAACCTATTGTTCAGGAATATCTTACAAAAGCCGACCTTTCAGGTCTTGAAGAAACGTATCCACTCGAACTCGTGCGCTGTAGGAAATGCGGGCTCGTACAACTTAGTTACATCGTGGATCCAAGAAAGGTCTTTCCGCGACAATACCCCTATCGCACCGGACTTACGAACATGCTAATTCGAAACTTTGAATCACTTGCCGGAGGACTTGAAGATGAGAAAGCATACACGGCGGGCGGGCTCGTTGTTGATATTGGTTCAAATGACGGCACACTCCTGAAACCGTTCAAAGCCCGTGGTGCACGTGTTGTTGGCGTTGAACCAACGGACGCTGCGAAGAGTGCGAACAAAAATGGTATTCCTACCTATCAGGAATATTTCAGCAGCAGTACCGTGAAGAAAATCAAGAAGAAATACGGCACGGCAAAAGTGGTGACAGCAACAAATGTGTTTGCTCACATCAACGATACTGCCTCTCTGGTACAGAATGTGAAAAGTCTCATGGGTCCAAAAAGTGTTTTCGTGTCTGAGTCCCAGTATCTTATGGACATCGTCGAAAAACTTGAGTTTGATACGGTCTATCACGAACATCTTCGCTTTTACTCGTTAAAAACAATTACCTACTTACTCAACAAACATGGGCTTTCCGTTATTGATGCAGAACATATCTCTGCGGCAGGTGGTTCAATACGTGTCTATGCAAAGAAAGGTACGCATCCGATGAGCGCCCGTGCAAAGAAATTGCTTGCACGTGAGACAACGGCAGGTATCAATGACGAGAAAAAGTTACTCGCATTTTCTAAAAAGGTATACCAGGCAAAGTATGACCTGGTATCGACCCTTCTTGCGTTGAAGAAAAGTGGTAAGCGGATTGTGGGCCTTACCAGCTCAGCTCGCTCAAATACTCTGCTTGGTTTCTGCAATATCGATGATTCCATACTTGACTATGCGTGTGAAAAAAAGGGCTCACCAAAGATTGGTATGTATACGCCAGGTACGCACGTTCCAGTGGTTGACGAATCCCGACTATTCGCTGAGCAACCAGAGTACGCACTCGTACTCTCCTGGCACATTGGCACAGAGCTCGTTGCTCTCATGAAGAAACTCGGCTACAAAGGAAAATTCATACTTCCCCTCCCTAAAACAAAGGTTATATAAATGAAATAGGCCGGCTCTCACGAGCCGGCCTACACGTTTAGTGAGATTCCTATCCGCACTTCTGAATGTCGTCAGGCGTGCGTGGGATACGGAATCATATCTGCGTCTGACACTTCTCCGGTTGCTGCGATGAGCAGTGTCATTTCAGTCCGTGCCAGAAGCGTGTGGGCGTGACGCGGGGGTACCGTTATCCGAAACGGAACCTGTGTTATTTCAATCCGTTCAGATTCGCCCGAATCAATATCAATGAGCGAAAACTGACCCTGGCCGGAAAGAATGAGATAGGTTTCCCACATCTTTTCGTGGTAGTGCCTGCCGATGGACATTCCTGCACGTAGCGGGCTGAAGTAGGCCAGATTTGAAAGCTCCTCACCTCCCCCAGCATCTCCGCCAGTGATGAGGTCGTAAATTGTTCGTCGTCCATCTTGGTGACCGATGGCTACCAGTTCTGCTATATGACCAGGCACTCTATGTCTCCTCGTGTAATGAAGTCTGTATTAACTATATCAGAATTAATACCATTTGTCAATAATACCTATCCCGTAATCTCTTTCGGTATACTGGATAGCATGCTCTTGGTACGCATCGCACTCATCGGTCTCGGTCTTCAAGGTGAACGTCTTACAGACGCAACCTCAAAAACGAAAGGGGTGATTCTTACCTGTACCGTGAGCCGTTCAGAAAAACGACTTGCGGAGTTTACAAAGATACGAAAGATACACGGAACATCTTCCATCTCCACGTTGGAAGATGTAGATGCTGTACTGGTAGCAAGCGCAAACCATCTTCATGCATCTGACGCGATAGCTGTCGCCGAGTGTAAAAAACCATTCCTTATAGAGAAGCCGCTGGCTCGGACACTGAGCGAAGCGAAACGTATTCGCACAGCGGCAAAAAAGAATCGCGTGAAAGGATTTGTGGATTTTCAATTGCGTATGCACCCAAGCGTACTGAAGGCTCAAAGAGATATACAAAAAGGAAAGATTGGGACACTCCTGTACGGGGAGTTCGTGTGGGCTGTAGGAGGACTTGAAGGAAAAACCCCTTCCCTTCCTCCGCATATGCGATGGCGAGAAGATCCGAAAGAGTCTGGAGGGGGTTCGCTCCCAACACGTGGTTCACACTTGTTTGATCTCATACGATTCCTTACGGGAAAGGAGGTGATCTCGGTACTCGCTAAGTCTGATGCAACCCCTACCACCGTAGACCGTACCGCTCTCGGAGTTCTCACACTTTCAAATGGTGCTGCTGTGTATGTTATGACGAGTAAGTCAGTACCAAATAGCGATAACCGTGTCGTGTTGTATGGAACGAAAGGTGTTATTGAAATTCGCGATATATTCACACATGTTCCAGCAGAGCTGTACGAGAGAACGATCCAATCATTCCTGAAAGAGCTTGCAGGAAAGAAGACTTCACTTGCAACACTCGCGGACGGAATTGCATCAGTAGCAATTACGGAGGCGTTCCAGAAATCTGCGAAAACGGGAAAGCGCGTTAGGATTTCTCCTTGGGCTTAGGATGTGCACGATACCATTCAAGTGTCTTCGTAAGTCCTTCTTGTAGTGGTGTTGAGGCTTTCCACCCGGTATCGCGTTCGATTTTAGATACATCCGCAAGACGGCGCTTCACACTTCCCTCCGGTGAAGCCTGTATATCGAGCTCTCCTGGCTTCCACCCAGCGAGTTCAAAGAGTTTTTCAACAAGACCTTGAATCTCTGTTTCTTCAGAGGTGCCAATGTGATAGGTTCCACCATCTGTCGTTTTCGATTCCATCACCTTTTGAATCGCCTCTGCAGCGTCTTCGATATAACAGAATGAGCGCGTTTCTCCTGTGCCGAAGATAGGAAACGGTTCTACTCTTGCCTCAATACGTCCGATAATCTCAGGAATAACATGATCATAGCCTGCACGAGGTCCATAGAAATTATGGGGGCGCACGATAGACATACGGAAGTTGTATGCTCGAGAGTAGTTAATGAAAAACAGCTCGCCGATCAATTTCTGACCTCCATAGGACCAGCGCGCATTGTAAGTATCGCTGATGATGAGGGGGGCTGTTTCCGGAGTTGGAATCGGGATAATACCCAAATCGAATCCGCTCGCGTAGGCTTCGTTTGACGAGGTGTACAGTATCTTCGCATCAGGCTTTCCATTTTTAGAACGGAACCACTCAAGCGCGTTCATGGTCGTTGAAACCCCGATGCGAAGCACTTCATGAGGAATGGAATAAAAAAGTTTCGTTCCATTGATACCAACGAGGTGGTACACCTCATCGTACCCAGTGCCGAGAGCATCCCATGCAGACGACGCGGTGAGGTCTCCCTCAATGAGGGTCACATTATCAAGTACAATCAGTGCCTCAAAATCAGAATCACGCTTTCCTCGGAAAAAGTTGTCTGCAAGGGTAATATCATGACCCTCTCCCGCAAGACGCTTTGCAAGCGTACCCCCAATGAATCCTGCTCCGCCAGTGATAAGAATTTTTTTCATCTTATGTATACGACGGAAGGTGATTCCAAATATCAATCACGACTTTCCCTTTGAGGGCGCTTTTTGGTAACATTTTGTATTCACTATGCGGTGTCGCCACAATAAGAATGTGTGACTTCTTAAGGACCTCATCAAGAGGAGAAAGTATATCACGTTCCAGGAAGTAATCATGACAGAGCACCTCGCGTGCATGTTGACTTGCCACTTTCCGGAGTTTGAATGAAAGTGAGTCTCGATGATCATCGCTATCGGCTTTAAATGCCATACCGAGTATTCCTATGGTTTTCTTTTTTAGTTCGTCCCTCCCTACCCTGTCACTCACGTGTTGCATGATGTACTGCGGAAGTCCTTCATTTATAAGCATTGCCGAATGCCCGAGGAAGAACCGGTTGTGATTAAATGCCGCCAACTGCATCGTATCCTTGAACAAACAGGGACCAGCGGTGAATCCCGGGCGCGGGAGATTTTTATTGCGCTCGTAATTCAACGTCATTGCCTTATGTATGTTCGTGTAATCAACTCCAAGGTCGTTCGCCATCATATAAAACTGATTCACCACAGCAAACGTAATGTACCGCCAAGCATTTGAATACAGTTTTGCGAGCTCAGCTTCTACCGGTTCAACTTCTACAACCCCAGAATTTGAGATGCTGCTGAAAAGCGCACGCACACTCGACAAGGTCTTTTTATCGAACGCGGAGATAATTTGTGGCATCTCCTTTAATTCCTTGAATGCCTTGCCCTGCACGATTCGTTCCGGACAAAATGCAACACCAATGGTCAGACGATGTTTCTTAAAGTAACTCTGAATACGCTCTGCAGTCCCAGGAAAAACCGTACTGCGCAACATAAAGACCTGGCCGTCCCGGAAGTGTGGTAGATATTTTTCAAGCGTGCGTTCGAGCGCACCGAAGTGTGGATTCAGGTATTCATCGACCGGTGTACCAACAACCATTACAATCACCTTGCTCTGGCTGATTACATCCGCTGGTCCAGTGACAGCAGTAAGCGTTCCTTGTTTCAAAGCTTTCTTCAGGTGCTCATCTCCTTTTTCTTCTTTGAAGGGAAATTTTCCGCGCATAATTGAAGCAACCGACACTTCGTTAATATCCAAAAGGACGGTCCTTTTCCCTGCAAGCGCGAATGAGACACCAAGTGGAAGTCCCACATGCCCTGCTCCGCCTATGACACAGACGTCGAATCTCGGCTTCAAGAGCTTTTTAGACATAGGTTGATGCTATCCATTTAGGCGAAGGAGCGCAACTACGAGCGTATAGTACTTGTTTCTCGAATGAGAATCGCAATAGCCGCTCTCCGGGCCTCCCAAGATAGTCGTTTAGCATGCTCTGCTGCACGCTGAGAACGCTCAGTAGACTCGTCTGGGTTCGTAAGTGTTTCCTTGATTGCTTCGGCGAGACTCTCGGGGTCGTCAGCAACAAAGAATTGGACCTCATTATCAGTCACGATATCGCGAATGGACGGCAAATCTGAAGCAACAATAGGAACACCCGATGCCATGTACTCAAACAATTTAACGGGTGATGTTTCAAGACGTGAGGCCTCTTCCTTTGCAGTATTTGGTAGAACAAGTACATCAGCTGCTTTCAAGAAAAGTGGGATTCTCGCATGATCCTGGTGTGCAAGGAACTCAATACGTGGAAGAGAATGTTCTCTGACAAATTCCTTGAGTACCTCTCGGTCATGGGGTGTTCCTCCAACAAAATAGACAAGGTAATCATCTGGCAGAGAGCGGGATGCGAGCGCAAGCGTTTCTACTCCCTTCCAAGAGAACAAGTGCCCAGTATACAGAATGATGCGTTTGTCGTTAGGTAATCCAAGTACCTTGCGTGCCTCATCTTGCTTAAGATTGGTATTGAAGAATGTATAGTCAACAGCGTTTGGTTGATGAATCATTGCGGTAGCAGGAAATCCATACGTCCCAGCAATATGCTTTAGTTTTAACGTATTCGTCACAATAAGCCCCGTGGTGTGACGAAATACCATGCGATTTATAGCGTGCAGTCTGCTTTCGTAGAAGTCGTGTATCTCTATGTAGGTCGGGTATCCAAGGTACGTGAGAAAAAGGATATCCCGGACGTCATGCGCATACAGAATGGTGCGTGAACGGTCAGCAAACAAAAGTCGTAGAAAAACCTGTAGATTGAAAGACATGACGAGAAGCAAGAAACCGAATCTTCCGAGAAAACGTATGAGGTCAATCGCAAACAATCGGCGTATCGTGAACTGTGTTTTGATGTTGTGGACTTGAAATGGGTCCTGAATATGGAACTCGGGATTGTGTCGAGTGGGAATCCAGAGTTCAACATCATATCCCTCCTGCACGAAGCCTTCGCAAGTTTTCATGATGAGTGGCGTCATGGTCTTCTCGGACGGAAAGCGCCAATGACTCAGATATATGAGTTTCTTTTTCATGGACGTACGGTTGTCGGATGAGTCGCAAAATAATTCTGAAAGAACTGCTTTTGTTCGAGATAGTCTCTGAACATAGTGCGTGCAAGTGCTTGTCGTTCCACCCATTCAGGTTCACTCAACGCATCGTAAAATCTACTGACGTACTCAGCGGTCTTATGTACCTCTTGCATAGGGACTCGAACCATAATTTTCTCGTATGGTATGACGTTTTCGCACGGAAGCGGTACATCAGTATCAATAAGCACCGGAATCCGACCAAGGGAAAGTGCTTCAAGAAAGCGATTTGAATAGTTCCCATCTCCCTTTGGAGCAAGCACAAAGTCACTGTTGACGATGCTGTCTATGAATTCTGCTCGTGCTTCGGCAGGTGAAAGTTCTATGGTACGGACAGCTCCTGAGAAACTCCGACGAACAATGAAGTTCGTGCGAATACGCCCCGAACCTGCAAGCGCTCGCATGGACGCCCTACGCCAGTAAATACCAACTTTCCGTGCCCGGTAGTGAGGTATACAAAGCGCACGAACTTCCCACCATAGATTTCGAGCGCCATAGGTAACCCATTGTCGTGCTGTTTTAAATCCTGCATAACCACAGAAAGAAACCATGGGTAGTTCTTGTTTTTTCCTCGGCACAAATGGGATTTCTTCAAACCTGCGAGCGGTTGTCGGAACAATGATATCGGTGTCTCGCATTAAACTCTTGTAGCTCGACATACGGAATACTCGTACACGGGAGTCAAAGACAAGCCGATAGGAATAGTCGCTGAAAGAAAGCAGATAGACTGGGATACGGAAACGTTCACCCATATCTGCATACGTGCGTATGTATGTTCGCGCATCATCATCCAGTGAGGCGAAGTTGTTTGGAAGTATGATCGCGTCTGCAGTCTCGACCTCGTTCACGAGCGAGACCGTCTCAAAGAAGTTTTCAAAGGGTGGTTCGTTGAATACATTTGTTTTAAGGTCCACCGGCTGGAACCTGAAGTAAAACAGGTTATGAATCGGCATGGAGTCACACGGTTTAGGTAGGTAAAAGTGTGTACTCATAGCGCGTGCGTTGCTTGCATGGCCTCAAGTATCGATTCTGTCGATATATAGTAGAGACATCTGAACACTTCCCCGTCGGGAGTATCCTCTACACAGTCTCCCTGCTTGTTCCCCTTGCACCGACAGTGCTCACGATTAGCAAGAATAATCGTCTTTGGTGCATAGGTCGGCAGCCAATACGGATCAGAGAGGTTGGAAAGTGCAATGACTGGTTTCCCAAGATGTGAAGCAAGGTGCGTTACTCCCGAAGCAACACCGACCACAACGGTGGCGTTTTGTAAGTAACAAAGGAGTTCGGACGCAGATAACTCTGTTTCAATCCGAATATCGGGAATGCCTTTTGCCATAGCTTCAGCTCGCTCACGTTCGTCTGGTGTTGCGCTGAGAATAAACTCGTAGGTAGGAAACAGTGTGCGTGCGTGCTCAAGCACACTGCGTGCTTTATCAACGGGATAGCTACGACGATAACTAGCGGCAAAGAAATGAAAGAGGATATTCGGTTTCTCTGGAGTCTTGCACTTTGGTCTCGGTAGAAATGGCGTTAGTGCATCTCCCGGGTCTACTGCCCATGCACGAAGAGTTCGTGGCACATTAACCATAAAGAGATTGTCCTCGGGACCAACAATACTCGTCACTACCCGCGCACGTACGGCTCGTTCATGACCGATAAGCTGACTGTGTACTTCTTTACTGCCGGGGAGCACGGTCGCTACTCGTAAGATAAGTTTCCACCACCTCGGAACCGAAACATCGGTCGGCTCAAACACAAAAATAGACGAAGGTGTTATTGCAAGCAACATAAAAAACCACCATGTTCGGGGATCCTCTTTTATTAATTCCTGGTAGTGAACATACGGAAGTGTTTCTGCCAATTCACGAACAAATGGACTTCGACGTGTTGAGATAAGAATTAAATGTGACCCAGGTAGGCGCTCGTGAAGTGCACGCCCGAGGTGAAGACCGACTAAAGAATCCCCGATGGCTCCGCCGTAGAGGTACGCGTACTTCATACGCCGCGTTGTTTGGAAACATCAATAGTAAAGAAATGATGATATGGACTGTTGAACGGAATGAAATCTTTGGTACGTACGCCGATCGTGTGTAGCTTGGTGCGAATGAGGCTGAGTGGATATCCTCGCTTCCCAATTTCCCAATAATGCTGACCGTTGAATGCATGTGTGCGAGACACCGGGAGCTTCACTGCGCACTGAAGCTGAGGAATGAACGGAACCTTTAGAGAGAACGAGAGCATAGGACCAAAATGCGGAAGTGAAAGGATAACGGCGCGCTTGGCAACACGAGCAAGTTCAGAAAGTGCGACATCAAACTCCTCAAACGGAAGGTGTTCTAGGACTTCAAAGGCACACACCACATCAAACGAGTTGTCGGCAAATGGAAGTTTTGTCACACTTCCAAGCACGTCCGGATGGAGATCGGGAGCGATATCAACTGAGGTATAGCCCACACCTGTGTTGTTTCTAATAAAATCGCCGAACACGCGGTCCCCTACCCCAACTTCAAGAATGGTTCTTGGTTTCAGTGAAAGCACTTCGTGTAGCTGGTGAAAATAACTCACAAATCTGCCCTCAAATCCGTAGGAGCCGATAGCGTAATGCGATTTGTCTGTTTGTGGAGCGTCCATAGCTAGGTTTGTACTATAGCAAGTATGCGTGGAATGAGTTTTGCGACGTCATGCTGTTCCATAACATAGGCTCTTGAAGATGCCCGTATCTCCGTATCGTCCCAGAGGCGTGTGCCAATTGCTTTGCGGACCACACTCGTAAACGCCTCAGCATTTGGTGCGGCAAGGAGAATGCCCGGAAGTGAAAGTTCCGCAAGCTCTTCTGAAACCGTAATGACCGGTACACCCGCAAGTAGTGGTTCTAGTGATGCTTTATCAAGCGAGCCGGTAGCTGAGGCGTGGAGAAACAGGTGAGCGTCTTCAAACACGTAGCGTAGCTCGGAGCGCTCTACCGGCCCCATAAACCGAATGCGGACTGCAGAGCCAAGCGCCTCGGCTTGACCATGGAGCTCCTTGAGATACACCTCGTCGTCGTCCGTTACCGGTCCACCAATAAGGGTGAGTTCAGCTTCTATGCCTCCCTCAAGGAGTTGCGAGACGGTTTCAATAAGAATATGAAGGCGCTTGATGCGAGAAATACGACTCACCGAAACAAGGTGGAGTGGTGGATAGTTTGGTGGAGTAAGTTCAGGAATAGTGTCTGTATCAATACCATGGCCCATGACCCGTTTCTTACGCGTATCTAGGCGCATACTCTCCTTCGTTGCGGTAAACACGTCATGAGCAAAGAAGACACCGAGCCGAAGGCGCCACGAGACCTCCTTGTGCATATACCAGAGCGCCGTACGCTTGCCCGTGACTCTCCAGAAAGCACCGGCCAGAATGAGGTATTCAGGATTCATGTGCACAAACACCGTGTCATAGGTATCGCGTAGTCTGATGACACGCTGTAGAAAATCAAAACTATACAAGAGTAAAGAACGCTCTCCTTCTTCCTTACCGAGGGAATAGACCGTGACATTTTCTGGAAGCGAGTGGACTCCTTCAGAGAGACATATCACCGTGAGTGATTCCACCTGCTTAGCAAATTCAAGAAGCCACGTGTGAAAGAACCCGAGGATGGGGTCTTCGCGATCTACTTTCTGCGTGACAATAAGTAATCTCATGTTGAAGGTAGCTCTCCGAGTGACTGTACGATAGACCACCGCCCGTCCCCTTTCTCTCCATCTCTACGCATTTCGTACAAACGGAGTGTCGGACAGGTAGTTGCCAGTATCTCAAGCTCAAGAGGCTTATCGTCAACAAGCACCGGATCTCGGTAGGCATCAATCCGTGGAGCAAGGTATGCAGCCTTGCTGTTTTCACCTGTGTAAAACACACTGAGGCGCGGAATGCCGACAAGCGCACTTTTTACTTTTGCTGTTTGAAACGCGATATCCCCACGAGTGATAATAGTAGCTTCGTTCCCGAGTCCTCGTAAGAATTCTGCTGCGTCTGCATAGAGGTAGGGAGTAAGTTCTCCTTGCGTAAAGGTGAGATTTCCCTCCGCCAAAAGTTTCACGAGCGCCCGGTGAATAACTCCCGGTTCTTCCTCGGCAAGGGAAAGTTGCTCCGCGTAGTCCTTCTGGAAGCGGTCGGTATCAAAAAGGGTTCGGTCAAAGTCGACGAAGTAGGTCATGCTCTTGTAGAACCAGCAAGAAGCCTCGAAAGGTCGCTCGTGATTAAACTGGCTAGATTTTGATACGCGCTCAGATGAGACTGTACTGAGTTGCGAGCGTTCGCTCTACGTGTCTCTCGCTCTGTCAGGGGCCCTGTGAGGCCAGTAATGGCACTTGTAAGGCCCTTGATATCGCCAGGAGATACTGCCACAACATCCTTCTTTGGCGTAAGCACCTCCCCCACAATCCCGACGTCGGTGGTGATAATCGACACCCCGGAAAGTGCCGCCTCTACGAGCGTCATCCCATAGCCTTCATATACACTTGCTTGAATATAGGCATCCGCACTTTGCATAAGTCCCCAGGCGTTAGTCTGAGCACCCAGAAAGCTTACTCGGTCAGATATATGCAACTCACGGGTACGCCTAACAAGAGAAGCACGGAGTCTCCCCTCTCCAATAACAAAGAGACCGACGGAGGATGGTGTTTTTGAAAGTGCCCGCAAGATATCGTCTATATGCTTTTCTGCTTCAAGTCTACCGATGGTTACGAGGACGGTTTGAAACGAATGCGGTGGAAGTTCCGCACGTTCTGGAACCGTAGTGCTCACCGCAATCGGGAGTACGGTTACCGATTGAATACGATTAGCGTACCGAGTAGCGAGTGATGTCTTGATACGCTCGGAAACCACACGGATACCGTCTGCTTGCGGCAGTAATATGTCAGCAATCATTCTGCGCACGCGATTTTTGAATGACATACTCAGTGACCCTGTTCGTACAAACCAGGGTGAGAGGAAGTCGGTATGGAGTTGTAGATGGAGTTTTGCTTTCGTGCCACGAGTGATTGCGCGAGCAAGCCATCCGTTTTCAAATGGGTCCTGTGCTGAGACTATCTCTATCTCTGCATCCTGCACGAGGGCACGTCCACGCTTGAGACGCGAACGGTATGTAGTAACCGCGCTTCCACGAACACCATGAATGGTGAGATTCTCATCAGTTACTTCAAGATTCTCTTTTGCAGGAGTGAGCACATGCAACGTGCCGATTGTGCGGGCATACCCTTTCAGGCGAGTGCGAGCAGAACTCTCAGGAAGACAAAGGGAGGGGTCGTTTGAGATGAAGAGGACATTCATACGCCTCGCAGAAGGGTTTCCGTAGCCAAGAGCATCCGCTCCTGACTAAAGTCCTGCATTGATTTTTTTGCTTCCATCTTAAGCCTCCCGGCAAAGGCAGTGTCGGTAAGGAGACGAACACAGGCGCGAGCAAGACCTTCAGGGTCGCCAATAGAAATGAGGAGACCATTTTTCTCAGATTCAATCAGTTCTGGGTTTCCGCCAGCCTTTGTTGCCACTACGGCAGACCCCTGAGTTAGGGCCTCAATGAGGAGATGTGAGAGTCCTTCGTAGGTTGAATTAAGTACCACAACATCTGATGCGGCGATTGCTGCCAAGGTTTCGTCATGAGGAAGGGCTCCGGTAAACACCACACCTCCTGGAACACGCGCTTCAGCAAATCGTTCAAGCTGTTCCTGGTCAGGTCCTTCACCCACAATGATAAGCTCCGCGGTTGGAACGTGCGTTCGTATTTCAGGCATTGCACTAATGAGTCCGTGCATGCCTTTCCACGGAACAAGTCGCCCGACACTAATAATTCTTGGTGTTCCTGAGTCGGCGACCACACTTGGAACCGTACTCGGCTTCGTACTTGCAACGGCATTATGAATAACGCTGACTTTCTCTTGAGGAATACCCCAGAACTGTATGATGTGTTTCAGGTAGTTACTCGGGACAATCACCCGGAGGGCTCTGCGTGTCACAAACTCTTGCACCGTACGTCGTAGCAATACCTGCAAAGGAACTTCCTTGGTGCGGACAAATTCATCAAGCGGAAGCCAGATGCCGAACCGTTGACGTCCCTGTTCCCAGGCGTAGTCCCCCACCACTTTTACGACAAATTTCTTCCCTGCCAGCCGTGCCGCAAGGTACGCTGGCAGACCGACTGAGACTGGGTCAAGTGCGAGCACAACATCAACAGCGCGTGCGAGCTGAAGGGCTTTCCAAAAATAGAGCAGGTGTCGAAAAATTTTCGGCTGATGACGCACTTCGCTAAAGGCAAGGAGTGTAACGGCTATGTCACGGACAGGTAATCCTTCTTCAAGGATTTTTGAGTAGGTTGCTGGTCCACCAAGCTCGGGTGGATATAGGGGTGTGGCTATCAGAACCCGCATGATGGCTATTGTACCCTGTTCTCGCCTCCCATTGCGGAGACCTTTGTTAGGTTCTCTAAGAGTTCCTGGATAGAGCGTGCGACCGTGTTCCAGTCGTATTTCTCTGTCACAAGCGTTTGTGCGTTTTGAGTCACGGTACGAACTGTGTCAGGAGAAGCGAGTATGGCATTAACAATACGGGCAACATCATCAGGATCGTCGGTATTCACTGACCAGCCGGTCTGAGGTTGTTCCGGATGGTTCTTAGAATCAAAAAGAAAGTCAGGGATGCCACCTTCACGAGTTGCAATGACCGGCACACCTGTTGCCATAGCTTCTATAAAAGAATTGCCCATACCTTCTGAGCGTGATGGTCGAATAAAAATATCTGAAGCACTAAGCGCAAGCGGCATGTCCGCGTGCGAGATGTAACCCATGAACCGAACGCGCGATGTGACACCGATTTCTTCTACGAGCATTCGTAGCTTCTTCTCGTCAGGTCCGTTTCCATAAATAAGAAACGAGATGTGTTCTTGAAGTTTTGGAAGTGCTCGAATAACCGTATCGATGCCGTTTTTAAATACGAGTCGTGAGGTAGTCACGAGATAGATGTCCGTTTTTTTCTTACCAAGTGTGTTCTTATACGCGGTGAGTGCTGGTGTGTTTGGTTTTTGAGAAAACAGCTGTATATCAACCCCGTTTGGTATAACAACGGACTCCCCGGTTGGTCGTAGTCGCCTTCCCCACGCTTGAAGATAGATTGAGATGGATTGAATGAAGTCAGCGCTTCTCACTCCTCGGATGAACAGTGGCCACACAGTTCGCATCTGTTGTTCTATATACTCGGGGGGGTCTCCTTCCTGAAGGGTAAGGAGGTACGGGACACTCGGGTGAAGGCGTTTAAAAAGTCCTGCTGGAATAGCGCTCGAGTGAGCCATCATGGCCCAGATTGCGTCACAGGGGATCTTCCGGTGGAGGCGTAGCGCATGCCACGCTGCTGCGAACTGAAACCAGTATTTATTGAGTTTGAGTGGATACCGACCAAGGTCGTGTATGGTAGCGCCCCGTAGACTGAAACCGATACGATGTACGGACACATTCCCGATTTTTTCTTCCTTTGGAAGGTTTCTATTAAAACGAAGCGTTATGACGTGGAATTCAAATTCCTCCTGCGGCAGACGGTCGGTAATCTCCTTAATTGCTACCTCAGCACCCCCAACAAAGTCGGGATAGTAGTTTAACGAGAAGATGAGTATACGCTTCATATCAGTAGTTGTCTGTAGGATACGAGAGTACCAGAGGACGAGCAACAGGTGGCCCCTCCGCTCTAGTGGTTGCTAGAGCGGAGGGGCCAAGAGTGCATTCACCATATCATTCGGTGGTTATTCGTTCGTAATGTTCTGTACTTACTAGTACTCAAGAACCCTCAAAAAAGTTTCAAATCTAGAGTTCCTTTTTGAAAAGGTCGCGTAATACTTCTTCTGGAATCTCAAACACAGATTCCGCCTTAGGTTTTGATTCATGTGCACGCAGCGAAGGTGCCGGTGATACTTCTTTTTTCAGCTCGGGAGAATTTTGAACGACACCTGAAAGTGCGCTTTTGAGGGTTCCTGTTCTTTCTTCTCGTGTTATGTCTTTTGCTTTAGTACTCTTTTCAAGAGTGGCTCGTAAAATAGCTTTCAGGTCTTGTACGCTCTGTTGCGGAGGTTCAGAACGTTTTTCACGCTCAGGTCTACGAGCCTCTGGACGAGGTCGTTCAGGTGGTCGCTCTTCACGCCTCGGTTGTTCTAGTCTGGGTTCTCGATTTTCTACTCGCTTTGGTGGGTAGGTCTTTTTTGCAGGTGGTTCAGGCGGAAGAGCCTCACTCATAGCAAGCTCCTCGTAAATCAACCCCTCCACTGACTCACGTGCTCCGCTAAATTGTGCGCGCGATGCTTCAATCACTTCAGGACGATACGAGCGCTTCGGTGGCTCTATCGGAGGAATGGTAACTGCAGAAAAAGGCCGGGAGCCAATGCCATCAATCATGAGACTCAGGTAAATCTGCGCGAAACCGAGGTTGACGAGGTCCTCGGGGGTAAATTCTGGAGCAAACACCACTTCCAGTTTTTCCGCATCAAACGGTCCAACTCGGAACGCGACCGTCGTGCCCACGTTCCCGAAGACTGCTGCCGCGACCTCTTCTTCCATCTGTTCCACATATTGATGCGCAATAATAAGATTCAGACGATATTTACGAGCCTCAGACAAAATTTCCGCGAAGGTCTCGTTTGCGAAGTTCTGGAATTCATCTACGTAAAAATAAAAATTAGGTGCCTTCACGAGTTCGTGGGGAGGCAGGTTTGCACGACTCATAGCCCCAAGGAAGATGCGCGTGGTAATCATGGAACCAAGAAGCTTCATGTTCGTGTCTCCCACTAATCCCTTTGAAAGATTGATGATGAGAATCTTTCTTTTGTCCATCAACTCGCGAATATCAAACGAGGAGTGTGGCTGACCAATGATGTTACGAATGAGTGGATTGCTCGTGAACTGCCCAATTTTGTTTTGAATAGCCGGTGTCGCCTCCTGGGTGTACCGATCGGTGTACGTATTAAATTCTTTCACCCAGAAGTCTTTCACCACGGGGTCCTTCACGTTATCAATCACCTTCTTGCGGTACCCCTTGTCGGTGTACATGCGATTCACCCCGAGCAAGGTGGAGCCTGGGTACTCAAGAAGTGCCAGCAGTGTGTTTGAAAGAATGTACTCCATACGAGCAGACCACGCATCTACCCAGATCTTTTTAAACGTAGCCATGAGGCCCGACACCACGAGGTGTCGCTTGTCGTAGCCCACATCCTCCATCACGTTAAATGCTATCGGGCGTTCCAAATCAAACGGAGCGAAGTAGACAATATCATTCACACGGTTTGCAGGAATATAGTCAAGAAGTGTTTCCACTGCACTTCCGTGTGGGTCAATAAAGGCCATGCCTTCCCCATTACGGATATCTTGAATCGCCATATTTTCAAGCAGAGTTGATTTACCCATGCCGGTCTTTCCTATCACATACATGTGACGGGAACGGTCCTTCATTTTTATACCGAAGGGTTGTTTTCTTCCTCTGGCATCAGTCGCTGCAAAATAGGTGACGCGATCCTGATTTTCATCCATACACTACAGTATACGATACTGATGGTTTTGAGCTCACGTGAGAGCAGTGTGAGTGGCTACTTCGTACCAACAATGTGTTCTGGTTGAATCGGTCTCGATGTTGCTTCTATTCGAATGAGTCCCCCGAAAAACGCAACGATCGCTCCAAGAAGTGGGAGAAGGAATACCAAGATTGCTGAGGGGAGCCCAACAAAGGGAGTGAGTGCAATCAAAATACCAAGCATGATAAGTATCATTCCTCGAGACATACTCGTAGTAAAGCACGTATATCACACCTCAAACAAACTGTGGACTACTTAATACTCAACAAAGTTCGGAATGATGTTCACCACCGTACGTTTGAGTTCAACACCATCACACGTAATGATGTAGGTTGCTTGTGCAGAGAGATTGCCGGTGGAGAAAGAGCCTGAAGATGGATTGAGAGTACAGGCGTTTGCACTGATGGTGCCTGGAGCTCCTGGACCCATGATAGTACAGGAGGTGTTGATGCCACCAGTCACGTTGTAATTGATGCTGGTTCCAGTGCCCTTACGAACACGGTTGTTAACCGGAGTCAGGGTTGCGCTGGCAGGAACACCACAAGCCGCAGCACCCACTTGGATAGGATTCGGTGAGCATGGTACGGAGCCGGCGACCCCTGTAGCAGACACATTCATAGCGTACTGGCCTGCGATTGTGAAGGTACAGGAAATCGTGCTTGAGGTACTTGGTGTACAGGCAGACGGGAGTGATGGATTCCACGTGAATGGTGCTCCCGCCCCACCACTTGGGGTTGCCGTATACGTGACGGTTCCACCGACGGGAGGATTTGCGTTTGAAGGGGTGCAAGAAACCGCAGGCACTCCTGCAGCAGCAACCGTGATGGCGGTCCAGGGACCGCAGTTATTTCCTTCATTTGATTCGTTGATGGCGCCGCTGTCGCCAGCTGAAGCTTTATCGGCACAAGCACGCACATACCAGGTGCCTGCTGATGGGAAGGAGTAATTCATGGTTGCACTTGTATTTCCACTAGAGGCGAGTGCCGTATTCGCATAGGTACCAATGTCAGTCGCGTTACTACCAGAGGAGTCTGTGGCCCGCTGAAACAGGTCTGTGAAACCTACTCCAGTTCCTGCAACTCCAGAATTAGAAACAAGTGCTGAAAGTGTAACGAGCGTACCGGCTATTGCACTGGCAGGAGAAACCGCTGCAGCAGTTAGATCAGATTGAGCCGCGGTGACTGATACCGTTACCGAACTTGATGCAGGAGCACCAGAACCAGTGCAGTCTACTGTGTACATAGTGTCAGCTGAGGGACTTACGGAAATACTTCCCGAGACTGCTCCACCGGTATTGAAGTCAGGACTCGTACAGGATGTGGCATTTGTGGATGACCATGTAAGCGTTGAGGAGTTGCCTTGCGTAATGGAGATAGGATTTGCAGAAAGATTTGCTGTTGTTGCGGCGGCGGCAACGGTAACTGAGTTTACACAGGAACGGTTAATTGTCTGAGCTCCTGAGACTGGTGTTCCAAGTACTGCACCAAAGAAACGCGCTTGATTCCAAGTACCAAATCCGTTTTGATTCGGTACATACGGACCTTGATCGCTCGCTTGAGGGTCTCGTAGACCCGTTCCTTGGTGAATATCTATATCGAAACTCCAATTACAACCTTCCCAACCAGGAGGAGGATTACACCGTTGTGAGAGTTTTACATCTATACAGTAGTTCTGAGGATTTGCCTTAACTGTAGCATAGGTGGCACTGTATGATTGGTCATAGAAGATACCAATACCTCCACGAAAACCTCCTCTAGTAAAGGAGTACGCCTCATTTTGCATAGCCGACTGTGTTCCTCCGTCTTCTTGAAGTCCGGGCGTAATGTTTGATGCAATTACAGGTCCCGTACAAATTTTGTTGTCGTTATTGGTTAGACTGACACTTGTTCCATTAGATGTTGAGTCTGTTACCTGTATCGATCCTGTCTTTACACCTGAAGTTGAATAGGACACAGATGCACTGGATCCTGTGAGTCCTTCTATAATTTGTCCAATCCAAGAAAATGTATAAGGTGCGGTTCCATTCCATGCGCTGGCACTCCACGTAACCGTCTCTCCAATTTGTGCAGACGTTGGATTAACTGAACAACTAGCATCAAACACGGGAGCGGTGACGGTGACAGTGACAGTTTTTATACCCGTTGAACCGCCGGGACCCGTACAGGTAACGTCGTAGCTTGTCGTTTGTGTGGGCGATACCGCTATCGTGCCGCTCGTAGCATTACCAGTGGAGAAGCTGGTACTCGTACACGAGGTTGTATTTGCTGAGCTCCAGGAAACAGCACTGCTATTCCCACGCACAATAGAGGCCGGATTCGCAGTTATGCTTGCAGACGGTGCTCCGAAGGCGCATACAGGATCAGCAATACATCTTCCTGGCTGATCAATTAGATAGAAATCGCCGCTTCCCGCGGGACACTCTCGTAATTTAGTTGCAGGTATGCGATCTTGTCCTAATTGGTCAGGCGCACACGTCAAATAGTTTGAGCTACAGTCAAAAGCATTTATGCTCGATACTATTGTCGCACCACAAGAACCGGCTGTGTATGTTTGCGCGTATACAGCATGCGATGCAAACAACGATATACCTATCACCACAGCCGAAGTAAGTAAACCGAGTACGGGAAGTTGTGAAGTATTAGTCATGATAGATGGTCAGTCGTGAGTGTTCGTGTGCTGTAACACCTCCGAAGAAGACTGGTTTGTCTTTCCCAAGGGTAATAGAGATACCTTCCTCGGCTTGAATAAGACTTGCAAGCGTGTCTCCAGAAATTCCTAGAATACGTCTCTGGATAGCTACTCCTTCTTCTTTCTTAAACGTCGTAAAGCTTGCAGATGTCATGCCCTCAAGTGAGAAATACTGGAGAGTGCGTGTTGTCGGATCATACACAACTGCTCGCAGTCCTTCTCCGTCTACAGCATACGTGCCTCCCTCGGGAATAGTAAACAGGGTGTGTGTCTCTTTTGTGTGCACGTTTACTGAAAGGACTTCGTTACCTTTTTGATACGTTACAAAAAATCCTCCTTTCAGAAACTCTGGATTAGATCCCTCTCCCAGCAACTTCTCTGTTGTCGTGCCCTGCAGGAGAAGCGTTATTACGCCAGGTTCACTACCCTTTTTCGATACATACGCGACTGCGCCTGATTGCGGGTCATACGAGAGACTGAATTTGGTGGTGTGCGAGAACGTTCTCTGACTCAGGCCTGCTTGCGGGTTATGGGAATCTGAAGAATAAAGATTTGATTCAGTGAGTGATTGGTTTGCTATCAAGTAATAGTTTCTCTGTTTGTTTGGAGCCATATCAGTAACGACTGCGGTACCAAGGCCTTCTACCAAAATTGGCGAGGTCGTTTTTCCACCTAAATTGATGGTGAGAGCCTGAAACAAAGGCGCTTCCGACGGACTTAGCAGGATTGTTGGTTCGGAGAAGTGGAGGCGTCCTGATTTCCATTCAAGGAAAAACATCGTAAGTACTACAACAGTAGCTATCGCACCAAAGACGAGTGCCCATATCTTTTTATTCCAGTGTCTGGGGTGATTTGTAAAAGATGGGGTCGCTGGCATTCCCGGGATGCTTTGTATCGGAGGCATGCGTCTAGTATAGCCTTGATTCAGGCTGTCGTTTTTTTAATCCCCAATCCAGAGTAGATTTTTGTCTAGAACTCTTTGAAGTTCGGAATGATATTCACGATAGTGCGAGAGAGCTCGGTGCCGTCACACCTAATGATGTAGGTAGCTTGTGAATTCAGTGGTCCAGTTGAGAAGGAACCTGATGATGGATTCAGGGCACAGGCATTTGCGTTGATGGTGCCGGGAGCTCCGGGACCCGTGATAGTGCACGAGGTGTTGATGCCACCAGTGACGTTGTAACTAATGGTCGTGCCGGTTCCCTGTCGAACACGATTCATACTTGGCGTCAGTGTTGCATTCGCTGGCACCGCACACGATGGGGCACCAACTTGAATAGGATTTGGAGAACATGGTACTGAGCCTGCGACTCCTGTAGCAGACACATTCATAGCGTAGAGGCCTGCCGTCGTGAAGGTACACGAGATGGTACTTCCCGTACTTGCAGTACAAGCTGATGGAAGTGACGGATTCCACGTAAAGGGCGCTCCCGCTCCTCCACCGACTGTTGCGGTATAGATGACGGTTCCGCCAACTGGTGGGTTTGCATTTGAGGGGGTGCAGGAAACACTCGGTACTCCCGCAGAAGCAACCGTAACGGCTGTCCATGGGCCACAGTTGTTGGTTTCTGCGGTACCAAGGGCATTAGACTCAGAAATAACTCCGGGGCTTCCACTAGATGATTTGTCAGCACACGCACGAAGGTAGTAGGTTCCTGCCGTCGGGAAGGTATAGGAAAGGAGTGCGAGGTTACCAATGCTTGCAGGGAGTGCAATACTCGGATACGTACCGATATCGGTTGCGTTACTACCCGATGAGTCAGTGGCGCTTTGGAACAGGTCAGTAAAGACTACTCCAGTTGCCCCATTACCCGTGTTTGATACCGGCGCGGAAAGACTCGTGGACTGCCCTGCGGTTGCAGTGGTTGGTGAGATAGCTCCGGTAGTCAAGTCCGGCAGCGTTGGGAGAGGGATAACCGTTACGGTTGTAACGGCTGGAACACTTGCGCCATTTGCGTTTGTACAAACAAGGCTATAGGTGGTGGTAGAGCCTGGTGTCACCGGCACACTCCCTCCTGCCGCGGGAGTAACTGACCCGACACCATTATCAATGGTTGCTGAGGTGGCGCCATTACTACAGGTGTACGTAAGCAATGCACTACTTCCTGCTGTTACTGTTGGGGGTGTAGCGGAAAGCGAAGCACTGGGTACACTCGAAGGCATTCCTACATGATGATAAATATTGCACCTGTCGTAGAATGGAATTGAGTTAGGAGGGTTGAATCCAAGCGGCGGTATAAGACCACTAAATACTTCTGACCGGTCACAGACGTCTGGGTTGGTTGGGAGCGGATTCGGGAGTATGCCAAGACCTACATTGCTAAGCCACGTGGTCCAGAGAGCAGTAAGCTGTGCACTGATTGTTGCATAGGATGTCTGTGTCGGTGGATTTGTATACAATTTAACAAAGCCATTGTAAATGTTGATGGTTCCTACGCCCGGTGAGCATGCAGTGCCAAAACACGGTGTTCCGAAACTAGAACTACTCATTTGAGCATCGTAGACACAATAAAAGTCAGTGGTGTTCGTGTAGCCTTGCGCCGTGGCAAACGAGTCACACATAGCTTCATAGGTCGGATATGTCCCTAAAGGTCCTACCGGGTCAGCGAAAAAAGGAAACAAGCCCCATCCTGGGAAGGTTGGACCAAGGTAGTCTGGAGCATTGTTTGAAACGTAGGCGGGGTCCTGCCACAGTGTGTGTACTTGGGTGTAGGAAAACGCATACGCCTGCCCCGGCGCAGTAACGAGGAGAATAAAACTTATGAAAAAGAGTGGTCTTTTAATGTGATGCATATATGAGTCGCTGGGCTATAAGTCCTTGCGGACCAGTAATGTTCCATTCGGTACGGCTTACGCTATAGCGGGTTACCGTATACACGACTCCACGAGGAGACGGGGTTGATTCTACTGAGACTGGCTCTCCGTCACTGAAGCTGATATTGGAGGGTTGGTGCTCAGGCTTGCTCGAGTAAGCATAGGAAAGTGTCCCTGCCACCGTAACGTCAAATACATCTACTGCGCCTGTTTTGGTGTTGTAGGCAGCGACGTGTTCTCCCTCTGCGCTCACCGCATAGAGTGAATATACTTTGGAAGAAAGCACCGGGGTGGAACTCGCACTCTTGCGTGACTGATTCTCGGGGTGGTAGAGGACTACTCCATTCTTTTGACCGACCAAAAGAGCACCTGAGCGTATATATCGTGGTTGCACGCCACTTGTTATGTGCTCAACAGCACGCGTGTTTAAATCAAGTTGCTGTATATCCCACGAAGAAGTAGTAGATATCTCCAGGTCGTCTTTGGCAACCATTTCTTCGTAAATAATATGCGTCTCGGAAGGATCTGCTGAAATATTGAATTTCACTGTCGGGCTGTTTGTTAATTGTGTAACGGTACCTTCGATATCCACCCGGTAGATATTTAAAGACGGTACATCACTCTCTTCACGAAGAGAATAAAGTTTGGAGCCATCACTGAGTATAAGCATATCAAATGCTTTCTTCTCGACTCCACCGTAACTGACGAGCACTGGTGTTGTTGTCGCTTTGTTGACGATATACAACGGACTCACTCGAAAGTAACCGGCTGAGATAACAATGTTGTCACCTGGTAGTATCAGGCGTGACTTGAACTCGAAGAAAAACAGTGCAAGCACCACGAGTGTGGCGAGAGCCCCACACACAACCGCTATTTTCTGCTTTTTCCACAAACTTTCTTCCTGTTGTTCGTAGGCGGTATTTTCTTGTGGTTGTTCAGGAGGCATGTAGGTATTGTAGCGAGTGTCTACCGTGCGAACGTAGCTTATCCCCTATTCTACGTCCTGTGACTAGAACTCATTGACTGCTGGTATGACGTTTACTGTCTTACGCGCGACTTGAACACTATCACAAGTGATGACGTAGGTAGATTGTGCAGTAATGGTTTGTGGAGAGGAATTATCTTCATACACAGGAATTGGTCCTTCGCATGTTGCTTGAATTGGTATATCTACTGAAAGTCCTGGACCAGTCACGTGGCAGGCAACGCCAACTCCTCTATTCAGAGTCCACGCGATAACCGTACTACCACCAGGATTTACCCGACTTGGTGTTGCAGTAATCGTGCCTGAAGAAGGTTGGCTACAGGAGTTAGCTCCCACCGTTACCTGCGGACAGAATGCCTCGGGTGCATTCATTCCCTGCACACTCATGGCATAGATTCCTATCGCTTCCATGGTACGAAGTGCTTTATTTCCGGTTCCGTACGTTCCTCCATTTGAGTCATCCCAGGTGTAGGGACCAGCAGCACCACTCGAAGGAGTGACGGTATACGATATCAGCTCTCCGACTTCAGGATTTTGATTCGATACGGTACATGATAACGAACCCGGAGGAGCGACGGTCACAACAACAGAGTCTTCAGCTGAACCTGCTGCGTTTGTGCAGATAAGTTCATACGTTGTTGTCTGAGCAGGAGTTACTACCGTACTTCCACCTGTTGCAGGAACAACAGTGCCTACGCCATTATTGATGAATGCTGACGTTCCGCCGGAACAGGTATAGGTAAGCGTAGTTGAATTTCCTGGCGCAACAGTCTCGGGAGATGCAGTAATCAACGCTACTGGCAGAGCACTTTGATCTTCAACATGAATAGAGGTTGAGACCCATGCAGATTCTATGGAAGCTCCACGTATAGCACGCACTTTAAATACATAGTCTCCGGCAACAGCCCATTGGTGGTTTACGCTTTGTGGTGTTCCGCTTGGAACAGTTCCTGAAGCAGGAGCTAGTTCGTCGGTTGTTCCATCTCCATTCCAGTCAATGCCATACCATAGTGGGTCGCCATTTGGATCAGTTGAGGTAAACGTGAAAGGATATGAGGTATTTGTGTAGGTCGCCGTACCGGTAACTATAGGATCCGTAGGCGGGACACTTGCTGTTTTAGGTGCGGAACAAGATGCCGTCACTCCACCATTTATTCCAGTACAGTTCCATGTCCATGGTCCTGTTCCACTCACGGCACTTGCTGTTCCCACAAGACACAAATCAGTGCTTGGAGCTGATGATACTTCAACACCGTTTGCACTTCCACAGGCCCCGTCACTGACAATCTTTAAACAAAGTGAGGATTCGTTCGCTCCTGTGTGAACTGCGTGATTAAGATTGAATACGCTATTAATTCCGTCCATAATCACTGTCTCATCCGATTGGCAACCAGGTCCATCTGTGTTTGAACTATTCCAGACACGCCAAAGAGGCACTATGCTCGTCGAGCTGTCTCCAGTTGCTTTCAGACACCAGTGGTTATCATTACTGCCACTTGGCAAATAACTATTTTCGTTTGTGTCGTGAAGCGACGGTAGATCGCTCGATTGAGACGTGTCGCCAAGGTCATCATACAAATTCATGAATGAATAGTCAGTTGAACAGGTTGCGCCTGCATTCCATTCAGAAAAGAGAGTTATGCTTGCATCATCAGACTTGATGCAGAGCTGAACAATTGCGCCTTGTACAAAACCCTCGCCGAGATGATGATATGAATCAAAGTTATCATCGGTAATTCCCGTTGAAACCCAACCTGCTGGACAGGAACTCGCCCATTGGGTTTGAAGCATTGCCGCGTGCGCATCGTAGGACGGAAGCAACAAAATACATCCGAGAAAAACACTATAGATAAAGCGGTTCCTTGTCATTCGTTTCATAGTGAGGGGTCTTGAGCATTCCATGGTAGTTTAGCAATTTGTCGCTTCAGGTAGATTTTGCGGCCAAGATAGATACCAGCAACAAGAAGTGTGAGGAACAAGAACGGAAGAATAATCATGACGGTACGAACTAATTTAGAGTCGCATTTCGTGCCAAGTTCAGTGCAGGAGTACGGAATACGTACTGCATCAACAAGGGTACCCTTCTGATATACCTCGGCATGCACCAGATAATCAGCAGTGAGGTTTTTAAGCGGAGCGGTAATGGCATAGGTATTACCAGGTATTTCTCCCTTATACGTTGCATGGGCCGAGCGACTGAGATGGAGAAACTCGAGAAACCATGCATACCATACATTGGGAGTGACGCTGAGTCGTACCTCCACGTCCTTCGAGGGTGCACTACCAGTTGACTCAATACAGGCAACAGCAGTCGCTCCATCGAGAGTGACAAATCTCAAATGTGGTTCATTAATTCCTGCACGAACATACCGCAGTCCGATAATTGATTTTGTGCCTTTAGGCGAGGTAATCTCCCCTTCTACATAGTAGACTGCACTATCCATATCTCTCACGGTGTATGAAAGTGTAGTTGAAGCGTGCGGGTGCACTTTAAATTGCTGTTTCTCTGTTGAAAGAAGGTGTTCTTTGGAAAGCGGATCCTGGCGGTACACGGACCAGGTGACTTCACTCTTCACAGGTACGGCTGAGGTGTTGAAAATAGTTGCCGTAAGTGGCACCGAGGTGAACTCTTCAAGTACTTCGACCGGAAACTCGGCACGACTAAACGGTTGTCCGGCAACCCAAAGCGAATCTTTATCAAAACGAACTGCACCCTGATTCTCTCCCACGATGGAGAAGTCTACCGTGTGCCCGGTTACATCATCGGTATACGCAATGCCGGCATAAGAGAATCTATCGGAGGCAGAAACGAAGGTCGCGGCTTCGTATGTACCTGGTTCGGTGTCGGGTGGCACTTTCCAACTAAAGTCCACCGGCATCACCTCACCTGCCTTAAGGGTTACATGTTCAAGCACAGGGAATGAGTCAACCACATCCGGTCCACTTATGTTCTTACTCAATGAGCGTTTATGAAGTATCTTCACCCACACCGTCGCATCTACGACAGGATGCTTGTTTTGATTTGTAACCGTACCAGTGAATGCAATCGTCGCATTTTGAGCAACTTGTGAAAGTCCCGAAGTGAGGTCAACGGGGGTAGAACCGTAGTGATAGTAATCCGAGCACCGTGACAATCCTTGTGGAAGTTGAGTAGGTTCTGCTGAACCAACATCTTGAGCACGGGAAGATGGAGCCTGGAGGAAAAGGAGTCCAAAAAGCAAGAACGAGCTAAGTGCTCTTTTCATATCTTGATTATAGAGCCACGACCAGAGAAAGAAGCATAGTGCTGTGTATAGATACGGACTTAGCTAGGGGAAACAATGACGACGAACTCACCGCGAACAGACGTTGGATGCTTTGTGAAGTACTCCGCGACCTCACTCGCAGTTCCGGAAACAACCGATTCGTGAATCTTCGTAAGCTCACGAAGCACCACTACCCTACGCGTGGTCGAAAGTACTTTTTCAAGTGACGAGAGCGCTTTTAGAATACGGTGCGGAGACTCGTAAAAAGCGACGGTCTTTTGTTCACTCGCTATTTCCTTGAAGGTTGTTTCTCTTCCCTTCTTATGGGGAAGGAACCCTATGAATACAAACTCATGCGTCGGCACGCCAGCAATAGAAAGTGCTGCCGTGAGTGCGGAAGGTCCTGGTATTGCTTCAATGCGTACTTCGTCGGAAAGGCGTTCTTTGACCGCGTGCACAAGTGCGCTTCCCGGGTCACTAATGCCAGGGGTGCCAGCGTCTGTGACAAGCGCCACCCGCTTCCCTTCTGCAAGTAAGGTAAGGATACGGTCGGCAGCGAGTTTGCCACTACGAGCGTGATAAATAAGGAGTGGTTTCTGAATGTCGTACCGAGCCAGGAGTTTTGAGGTCACCCGCGTATCCTCACACGCAATAGCGTCTGATTGCTTCAAGGTGTCGAGCGCCCGGAGCGTAATGTCTCCGAGGTTTCCGATAGGTGTCGCGACAACAGAAAGAGTTCCCATGTAGCCACTTTCGCATGTAGCGAAAGCGACCGCAAACACTGCCTGGTTCGGTCTTCGTAAGCTCTTTGGTAGTATGGACAGATGCGTGTTCACTTAATAGGTCTTTGCGGTGTCGGTATGAGTGCCACTGCCCTACTCCTTAAGGAAAAGGGGTATGGGGTCACGGGCTCAGACGCTGAAGCCTACGGTCCACCCGTAGCAATTTTGGAAAAAGGAGGTATTAGACCCATCCTCGGCTACAGTCCTGACAACATTCCAGATGATGTTGATTGCTTCGTCATAGGCAGAAATGCAAAACTCTCTCCTGAAGACAATGCTGAGGTACGCGCTGCACACGAAACCGGCAAGCCCATTTACTCCTTCCCAGAAATGCTGGGCGAACTCACGCGTGACCGCACGAACGTCGTCGTTGCGGGCTCCTATGGAAAATCAACAACAACCTCGCTCATTGCACATATACTTCGTCATGCTGGCGTGCGGGCGGGTTATTTCATTGGGGCGGAACCAGTCTCACTTCCTGCTCCTGCAGAACTCGGCAGCGCTTCCCTCTTCGTGGTTGAAGGGGACGAATATCCCTCTGCGCATGACGATTCCAGAAGTAAGTTTATGCATCTACATCCACAGGATTTGGTGCTCACGGCGGTAGTACACGATCACGTAAACGTATTTCCTACTTTTGAGGATTACCAGAAACCATTCCGAGATTTACTGGCATTGCTTAGTAAAGAAAGCCGCGTCGTTGTCTGTTCTGACGAACCGAACGCACTCGCGCTTGCGAACGATTCAGGAGCATCTGTGGTTACCTATGGAATTGAGCATGGCGACTACCGTGCGATAGACATACGAATTGGCGAAACAACGCATTTCACCCTTATCGGTCCTGACTCGCTCTCGCTTGAGCTTTCAACAACACAGCTCGGTCGCCATAACATTGAAGATATCGTTGGTGCCTGCGCTTACATACTCAGCAGGAAACTGCTGAGTACGGATGCACTTCAGGCAGGTGTCGCAAGCTTCGGTGGAGTGAGGCGTAGACTCGACAACATTGCACCTACCTCAAAGGTCCCGGTCTTTGAAGGTTTTGGCTCGTCCTATGAAAAAGCACGCGCGGCAATAGAGGCCATTCAGCTCCACTTCCCCGACAAACGTCTCGTGCTGGTGTTTGAGCCACACACCTTTGGCTGGCGAAACCGAGCAAATCTTTCTTGGTATGACGACGTCTTTGCTGGAAGTCAGCTCGTATTTATTGCCCCACCAGAAACACAGGGTGCAGATACCCATGCACAACTTTCTCATGAAGAGATTATGGACCGCGTAAGCGCGACCGGAGTTTCAACCGTCACCTATGACGTAGAGAATCCGGGCCGGGTCGTTGATCAGCTTGCAGAGGGCGATGTGGTACTTATCCTTACGTCAGGTTCTCTGGAGGGAACCCTTGAACTGTTTGGTAGACAAGTAGCAGAGCGGTTTTCCTAATATGCGTATTTTTCATAAAGAGTTTGGCTACCGTTACGATTCGTACGAGTTTGGCTACACCACGTATGCAAAATTGGAGAAGAAAGACCAGTTGAAGGACGTATACGCTGCCGGCTTCCTTCCCCACTCCGCAGATCCAAAAATCCATGACCAGTTTTATATGGCTCGAAGTGTGCGCGTACCACTTCAACAATTCTCACTTACGAGCGAAAACCGTCGTATAGAGAAAAAATTTGTAGACCACTTCACAACGGAGATTCTTTCGTACGAGGAACTGAAGAAAGATGCGGAGTTCCTCCCGTGTTTTCTTTCGTATTTTGAAGCGCGCCACGGCGAGCGGGTTATGAGCAAAGAACGAGCGCTTGGTATTCTCGCAACCACACTCCCCTTACGTGCCATTAAATACCGAGACGGTGACGTGGTTGCCGGCTATGTGCTTGAGATTATTGGCGACGGGTTTTCGCACTACTGGTACTCCTGTTATCAACCCACCTATGCCGGGAGTTCCTTTGGTATGTGGATGATGCTAGACGCTCTTCATCGCGGAAAAAATGAGGGACGTGACTATGCGTACCTCGGTACCGCCTATGGTGATAAGGGCAAATATAAAACCAACTTCTCACCGCTCCAGTTCTGGGATGGGGATATTTGGAATAATGACCTTAGTGAACTCAAGAGACGTATTAAAACTGTATAAGGCGCTCTGGGACCGCTCGAGTATCAGTGGAGTTGAAGTCAGCAGTTTCTGTTTTGTGTGCACGCTTTAGGAACGCGAGTACGCTTTCTCCCGCGAGTCAGATTCTCGTCGTCACTCAAATCCGCTCTGGGCACCGCCTCGCGACCAGCTCTGCTGAGCTGGTACCCGTTCCGGCGTTCGAATCCTAGAGCGCACTACTAAAATGACAGGAGCCCGCGGCTTGCGCCGCTGGCTCCTTCATTTAGTGCACGCTCTAGGATTCGAACCTAGGACCGCTCGAGTATCAGTCGAGTGCTCTACCAACTGAGCTAAGCGTGCATTACGAACTCACGGATAGTACCAAAAAACCTCCGTTTCTTCCAGTTTTTTGCTTCGGAACGAAAAACAGCCAGTGATGAGTTTTACCAAGGTAAAACTCATCACTGGCTGTTTTTACGTACTAGTTCTATAAGGTAAGAAAATCCTCTCTTGTGTTCCGCCTATTCGTCCGTGAAGGCGTCAATTGAGCGCCTCCACACTGGACACCGGCAACGTTATCCGGCATTCGAACTATGTTTAGGGACAATAGTTATCTCCCTTTCTCCGAAGAGAAAATCGACCGGAGAGTGACATCTCTGTCATCTCATTCCGATTGGATATGTTCCACGACCAGCTTCCGCTAGCCGTGCCTTGTTACGACTTACTCCCTGTCATTGAGTTTACCGTAGTCCTCCACGAGGGAAGATTTTGGGTACCCCCAACTTCCTTGAGTTGACGGGCGGTGAGTACAAGACTCGAGAACGTATTCACCGTAGTGTTGCTGACCTACGATTACTAGCGATTCCGGCTTCACGAGGTCGGTTGCAGACCTCGATCCGTACTGGGGTCGGTTTTTGGGATTTGCTCCACCTTACGGTATTGCGTCCTTCTGTACCGACCATTGTATCACGTGTGCAGCCCAGGGCATCAAGGGACATGCTGATTTGGCGTCATCCTCACCTTCCTCCCCCGTGAGGGGGCAGTCTCGCCTGACATAAGTAACAGACAACGAGGGTTGCGTTCGTTACCCCACTGAAGGGAACAGCTCAAGCCACGAACTGACGACA
>ERZ1292625.344-Hain-H41-01um-R1-344-length-73547-cov-8_pt1 | contig 73547 bp, 72 predicted proteins | sample MGYA00564400_ERZ1292625 | MGnify/ENA primary metagenome ERZ1292625 (study PRJEB36523, sample SAMEA6512639) | groundwater metagenome | collected 2019-01-08 | study: AquaDiva: Metagenomics assemblies of 32 groundwater samples | reverse complement strand
CTAGCGAAAGACTATCAAGCTTAAGTTTCAAATTTCCAAGTTGAACTTGAGTTTCACTTTTAGAAATTTTTTGATCAGACTTGCTTTCTAATTTGCGCAGGATCCTAGCTATAAGTTCTTCGGGTAAAAAGGGCTTAGCTAAATAGTCGTCGGCACCAGCCTGAAAAGCTTTAACTTTCTGTTCGATATCTCCTAAGGCTGTCAGCATAATCACGGGAATATTTTTTGATTCAGGTTGCATTCTTATAAGCTTGCAAGTTTCTATGCCATTAACACCAGGCATAAGCACGTCCAAAAGTATGAGGTCAGGCTGAGTCGTATTGACCTCACTAACTGCTTCCTCACTATTCTTTGCGAATCTCACTTTAAAGTGCTCAGACAAAACTTGGGCTAAAAATTCTCGTATATAAGATTCATCATCAACAATCAAAATGCTATTTCTTTTCATTTGCTACCTTTGCTTAACTTTAGAGTATTTAATTTTTTTAATAAAGTCTAAGTCTGCAAAATTGAATAACTAAATTTTTACGTCCTCGACTAAATCAAGGTAATTTAATTCATTATATGATGATGCCAAAGTATAATGCGAACCTAACTTTAGTCGTATGTTAATCTCTCTGAGTGCGATGCAAAATTTAACTTTGCGCGGGCGATCGATAAATCTTTTGCCTGAGTCTGAATTTGAATCAGTTCGTTGTTCCAAAGTTCCACTTGTTCAATTCTCTTATAAAAGGAAGACAGATTGCCAGGAGCTTCGTCTAGCCATTCGAAGATTATATTCTGACTTTGAATGGCCATAATAACCTGGCCCTTAATATCATTAGCGTTGTTTATTAAATATTTATTTAATGTTTCAAAAGTATAAATTAGCTTTTTCGTTGAGAAGTGCTCTATTGCCGCTAACTCATCTTGCTGGACCCAAGCTTTGATTGTGTTATAACGACTTGCGTTCATTTTTTGCAATCGGAACGACAAGTTAATTACAGATGCCGTCGATCTTTTCTGCGGCCAAGAATAGTTATAAAATATACTCAAGGCCACACCTGCAACAAATAGTAACTTTAACAGCGATTTAGGGCGAAAAAAGCATTTGTAGTTAAATTTGTGTTTCATTACTTTCTCATGCGTGACGTTTTAGTTAACAACCAAATTTTTATGATATCTTAAGCACTTTAAAGGTTTATCGGACGTTTCTGGACCTTTTATAGTCAAATCTAAAAAAAATTTTAAAATATTAATTTTTCTAAAGTTTTAAAAGATTTCTCCGAATACCTGAATGATATGTAACATCATGCATTGGAATGGATAATGAAAAAACACAATTCTAGAACTGAAATTTTTCTCGTTTTATTTTTAGTTTTAATAACGACTTATGTGCACGCGCAGGAAGTGCCCGAACCGGAATCTACTGCTCGCGTTGGCGGACCTGAGAAAGGCTTGAACCTCAGGTTTATTCAGAATTTTGGTGTGCAAAGTTATTCCCTTGCAGGAACCGGCTTTACTGGAGACCTGAATGCTACGGCAACTCCAGGCTCTGGGCTGCAACTATTATATGTAATGGACAAAATGGCTATCCGTGCAGAGTTTAACACTAAATCAACAGAATTTAAGCCACCAAGTACACTAACGCCATCACTACTTACGTCTAAGACTAATGCTGGATTTATTGAGACCAACTTTTATCCCTATCTAGAAGAAACCGGTTGGAAGAAAACTTTGTACTATGGTTTTGGTCTTGATTCCCTCTCGCGCACCGCAATTGAAACAAGTCCAAATGTAATCCTGACTCCTTCAACACGAATTGGCTTTCGCGGTTCGGTGGGACAAACCGCAAACCTTAGTAAAATTTTTCAATTGGAAACGACGGCTTGGTTGACAACCCCATTCGTCTTTGAAGAATCCGGAACAAAAACGGGGTACAAGAATTACAGTGCCCTGTTTGGTTTAAAATTGATGTTTATTTATCATGTTTCACATTTTATTGATTTTAGCTTGGGTCTTAATAGTACTTACGAAATGACAACATATAAAGGTACAGGCACGCGAGCGGTAACTGATGGCTCAGAGACTTACACAAATTTAACAATGCCAATCGAATTAAGATTTCAATTTTAAGAATAGAGGCTGATATGAAAAAGCACCTGCAATACCAAAAACCAGTTCTAGCTCTCTTTGTTTCGGCGATTTTTCTGAGCTTAACCTCGGCTTGTAGTAAAGAATCAATTGTGAGTGGCGTAACAACTTTGCCCAGCAGTGGGAGCGGAACAACTGGTGTGCTTACTGATGTGAAAAGAATTGTGACAACAGGTAAGGGCTTGAATTTCAACAATCAAGTCGGCGGTCCTTCAGAGATAAAACTTCACCCTACGACAAAACTTCCTTCAGTTGTTTACTATGATAAAACTCAACAAGTAGGAACTTCAACTTCACCGGCTGGAGCATTGAAATATGCCTATATGGATAGCTCTGGTAATTGGAATGTGGAAATTGTTGACGGTAACACCGGATCGGGTGGTTGTGGCTCTGCAACTGGATATTGCATTGGCGCGCCTAATGTCGCAGCTCCAGCCTTTGCTAATGGACAGCCACAAATGTTCGATATGCAATTTTCAGCTGGCGTAGGAGGAACAACACCAACGCCTTATATTATCTATGCTTATGGCACCACCACTGCGAAAAGTATTCGTATTGCTACAAGAAATATGACTACTGGTCAGTGGACTATTGCCGATGCTGTTCCGACATCTTCCTTAGCAGGTTATGCGACAGCTACTCTTGAATACTCAATTAAAGGGATTCGATTGGTTTTCGATGCCTCTGATCGGCCCCATGTCTATTTTGCTCGTTATCCCGTGGCCGTGGCCTCAGTAAGTTTTGTTTATTATACAATGCGCTTATCAGCGGGTACTTGGACAACACCGGTGAGTACAACTATTTCCATTGCAACAGCAGGTGCTGCTGCGGCGGCTCCGGTAGGAGTCACGCAAGCAGGTGCTGTACAATGCGGACTTAACGATAGAACAATTATTTCTTATGGAGTGGCCGATGGAACTCCAGCTACATCTTATCAGCCTCAAGTAACAAGGTGTTCAGCTGTTGATGCTAATGGAACTTGTACCGCTTGGACTAATTTAGATTTAATTACAGGATGTGCTGGCACTTGTTTTAGCGCAATGGCTGCGGCTACAACAAATGCGGGCCAACGTAGCGATCTTACAATAGATCCGGTTACAAATAAAATTATTTTTGCAATGTACTCAACAGCAATTCCAGCCACTACAGCGGTGGCAGCAATCCAACCAGGGGTTAATGATTGCCAAGCTTTTTCAACGACGGCTTGGTCTGCACAAACAGCAGCGGCGGTGAACTATGGATCTTTTGGGGTAAAAGTACTTGCATCAACCTCCAATGTTTATTTAGCGCTTATGGACGGAACTGCTTTCACAGCGCGTTTAGCTCAGACATCAGCAAGTTTAGCCTCTGCCTTCACTGCGGGTAATACTTTACTTGTTGAAACCTCAGCCACTGCTGTTGATGGCGCCGGTATTGCGTATGATTCAACGACGGATTCACTTTGGGCAACTTATGCTACACTATCGACAGCAGCCGCAGGAGTTGTGGGAAGTGATTTAAGAGCAGCGGTCGCCTTTACATCTGATATTGTGAGTACCGGCACAATCAGTACGACGACTATTGATCAAACTTTGAATTCTTTTCCTGCTACAGCAGCCCCGGTGCTTTCTGCAGCGAAAGCGCCAAATGGAACTATTGGATACGCCTATTTTTACAATGAACCTGGGGCCACTGCCGGTGTTAACTCACATCTTTACTATGGTGTTCGGGGTGGACCAGTATCGGCGCCAGTTTTCGGCGATAATTTAGTCTATAATGCTCTTCAGGGAGCTGGAGCCAATTTAATTGGTTCGCATCCATCCTTGGCCTATGATTCTGCGAGCAATCCAGTTATTACATTTTTGGATGCTGGAACAGCTCCGGCTAATACAGGGGCGTTAATGATTGCTCGATCCTCCAGTGGAGGCGCTTATTTCTCTGTAGATCGCGTTGACGGTATTGGCGCAACACCGACCGTTGGCAGATTTAACTCTGTAGATCTTACCTCGACAGATGTGGTTGGAATTTCCTACTATGATTATACCGCTGGTAACTTAAGATTAAAGTTCGCACGCAAAGGAGCTTCATCTTCCGCCTGGAAAAAATATATTGTTGATGGCTTATCAGGTGGTACGTGCACTGGAACTGTCGATGCGGGTTCATACTCTTCCTTTAAATGGACCTCTGATGGACGACCTGTCATTGTTTATCAAGCTACTGTTGGATCGATTAAAACTTTAAGAATTGCTTATGCTACTGAAGCCTCAACAAGTGCGACTTACACATGGTCATGTTTATCCCTTGATACATCTGGCCAGGGAGTTAATGCGCGCGGTGAAGGTATTGATTTTGTTTTAGACGCAAACAACGTCCCTCACATTGTGCATTTTGATAGTACAGTGGGTGGCATGAGATACATCACCTGTGGAAGTGCGATCTCAACATGCATGAGTACAGGTGTTTCTGCATTTACAGCTGAGCAAATTGAACTGACTGGCACCGTAACGGTAATTTCTAGTCGCCCCAGTATTAAAGTGGATTCCAGCGGAAAACGATGGGTCTCTTTCTACGGTCAAGCCTATGGCGCGATTCGACTTTCAACAAAAGCATCGGGTGCCTCATCATGGTCGATAGAACAATTAGAAACAAATAATTCTGGCAGCTCTTTTGTATCGGGTGCTGGGCAATATGGAAATTTAATCATAAATTCAAGCGGATATCCGATGTTATTCTATCGTTCACTAGAAAATTGGGTCAGATATTTTTCTAGAGAGCTTTTATAAAATGTTTTATTTCTGACGATGAGTGAATGAGAAAATGAAAAGGCTACTATTACAGTTTAGGAATTTATTAATTGTGGGTTTTCCCACAATTATTCTTATTGCTGCAAGTAGAGCAGAATCATTTCAAGCCTCTCTTGGTTTAAAATTACATCAGGGACAAACAGATCTCACTACACTGGCCACAGATACAGTGACCTCGTATTCGGGTCCTGGGTATTTAGGTGAAATTACATTTCATTTGTATGATTCAGATTTGGCGAAAAAGACTGGTTCAAAGCTTGATGTACAGCCAGGCATTAATATTTTTTTTTTTGGAGGCTCAACTAAGGAAAATAGCACCGCTAATGCGATTGGAGATATAAAATCAAATCAAATTGTCGGGGCTGGGGCTGATTTAAGATTAAGAAGGTTTTTTATTGGAAGCTTCGCGCAATCCAATAACAGTACAATTACCACCAGTTCTGCGACTACGAATTTTAGTTACACAACATTTGGCATTAGATCTGGTTTTGAATTTTCAGTGAGTAGTCCGGAGGATTCAACTAAATTGCAATTGGGCGCACTCTATGAGATTGGCCGATCGCCGGTAACGCCTATTGGGTCATGGCACATCTCTTCGACTTCTCTATTTGTGGGCATAAATTTTAGATTATGGAAAGGTGTAAATGCTTCTGGAAAATAGTCTTAGAAAAGAACACTTGATGACTGGCGTAAAATTTATTCGCACAAGCGTACTTATTTTTTATTTTTTGGCAGTAGTTATTAGTTGCACAAAGGGAGTGTCTAGCTCTACGGCAGAGTCCACATCACAAACCGGACCCGCTTGGACTCCTGCCTCTACATGCTCTACTCGTGTTTTAGATTATGGACAGAAGGGCACAGTAGCGGCAGTCGCTCGCGGTTCGTACTCTGATGTACAAATGATTCCTGGAACATCTTCACCTTCGATAGCGTATATTGATGCTGGCTCTGCCACTCTAAAATTTAATTATTGGACAGGTACATCTTTTCAAACAGAGGTGATTTCGGGAGACGGCACTGGAGCATTCGTTCGACTCTCTTATTTGTCGACTGGTATTCCTATTGTTCTCTGGACTCTTGGTGGAAATGTGAAAGTTGCTATTCGTAGCGCAGCCCCTCCTGCACTTGGAATATGGGTCGCAGGGGTGATTGATTCGGCGACAGCGCCGCGTTCGATAGAAGTATCAATAAATCCCTTGGATCAGGTCGCAGTCACTTACATCAGTGATACAGCAGTTGCTGGTAGAGTAAAATTTTTGTATTGTGATGCGCCCTGCTCTAGTCCGACAAACTTTCAGTCTATGGTTGCAACACCTTACATTGAAAATACTAATGTTGTTGCCGCTGAAGTAGCGACAGGTGTTGGCTGGTGTAAGTCGTCAAGTACCTTGTATTACCCAGCCGTAGTCTATTCAGTGACTGGTTTAACAAGATTTGCGATTTGTCAAAATGCGACCCTTTCAAATTGCTTAACAAATACAAATTGGACTCCACAGACAGTCGTGGCAACAGGAAATCTTTCCAGCAAATTACTTTTGGATTCAACTATTACAGGAGATGTTCCAAAAGTTATTTCAAAAGGTGCTGCTGGAATGGTAACCTATACAATGGGCGCAGCCTGTACAGCGGCTCCAGCGGCATTTACTGCCGGGGCCACGCTTGGTGGAGCTAACAGCGGCACCCAATGGATTAAAGTTCTTAAAGATTCAGGTGGAAAATTCCACGTTGCCGCTAATGAAAGTACAACCAGTGTAAATTATTATAATAGCCAAACGACAACTTTTAATGGAGCTTGGAATGCCTCGAGTGTCATAGAGACAATAACAACGCCAGCGGCAACAGCTGGCGGAGCAGCGCTTGATCCTGCGAATACTACAATGTATGTATCATATGGCACAAATGCAGCGCCGTTTGATTTAAGACTGGGTCGAGTAATTAATTATGCTACGGCTTCCAATTCTGCAACATATGTAAGATACACTCCCGACGTGACTGGGCTTTTGCAAATGCCAACCGCCACAGCTCAATTGGGTTTAATCTCTACAGCAAAAACGAGCACAGGTCTTCCCGCGATTGCTTATGTGGATTATTCCATTGGAGCAGTAGCTGGGGCAAAACTGAAATATGCTTATCGAGTCGATGCCAGCTCTGACAGCGCTTGGACCACCGCAGTTATTCCTGGCACACAAAGTCCACAGTTTCCTGCTCTTATTTTTGATCAAAATAATTTACCTTGGATAGGATATTTTGATGCCGCCAATAATCGGTTTTACTTAGCAGCAAATTCGCGACCTGATGGATCTGGAATTTGGAATACTTTTGAATTTCCATCTCAGCCTACGGGTGCCCCAGCTGCATTACCTGCGGCCAATCAAGTCGCATTGAGTTTAGCTAATAATTCTGGAGTAATTACACCTGTCATGATCACCATCGATAACAATGCCACTAGTCGCAGTGTAAAATCGGCTCTTTTCAATCCAGCTACTTTGACGTGGTCAACTGCTACTACCATTGAAACTTTGACGGTTTCTGGGGCTTCCCATATCAGTGCAGATTATGATTCTTCAGGGAACATAGTTTTAGCATATCGTGATAATTTTGCAACCAAGGCAAAATATACTTATAGTTCTAATGGCGTAACATGGACGGCACCACTGCTTGTAGGTTCAATTGGACAAGGCGCTGGTGTCACCGTAAAAATTAATTCTGTAACTTCAAGTCCAGCTATGTCTTATTTTGATCGATTGAATAACTCTGTCTATTACGCTGCGTGCACTGGAACTTTTTCTAGCTGCGCAAGCAGTGGCTGGTCGGCAAATCAAATTGCCACAGCGGCAGGAGTCAGTGGACTAGTCTTAGGCAATGAACAATTATTGAAAGCATCATTATCTTTTTCTGCAACAGGTGTGGCTCAAATAGCTCATCCCACAGGTCAGGGATCTTATGGAAGTCTGTTTCTAGCAGACAATAACTCGGGTGTGTTCAGTACAACACAAATTTCATCTGGAAGTGCTGCAAACTTAAGTGGCTCGCCGGCGTTGAACTTCGCCGTTTCAGGATGGAATGTTGCTACCGTAAGAAATGCCATTGATCAACTCGTTATGGCTTTCATTGGACCTGGAAATTGGCTTTACGTCAGTAGCTGCGGTGATTAAAATGTTATTTTTGTATAGCCCATATAGAATAACTGAGTATTTATTAGTTTCGATACTTTTATCTGTTTCATTGAATTGTCGAGCCGATTTTCTATTCTCTGCCGATGCCACAAGTGTACAAGGAAGCTTAACGTCAACAACGACGAGCACGCAAACTCAGACTTACTTAGATATTGGACTTATGCTTGGACTTTCCTCTAAGTCTCAGATTTATTTTGGCACTATTTATTTAAATAGTGAGATCAATGAAAGAAACCTAAGTGGCGTAACAACAATTATGAGCATTCAGGATCTACTTATTGGCACAAAATATTTTTTTGGAAAAGACAGAGCATTTAACATGACTGCAGCGTATGGAGTTCTTTCTAGCGCCCACTATAAAAATGGGAGTTCAGCAACTGAAACATGGACAGGAAGCAGCACCCTGTTCAAAATTGCATACACTCCAATGATTACACAAAGAGCATCGATTGGTGTGGCTATATCTTATTATCAGGCAAGTTATATAAAGAAAGAAGTTAGCTCTGTAGCGACAAGTTATTCTGGATCAAAATCATTTTTAATTCCAATGTTGAGTTTAAATTTTTACTTCTAGCACTGGTGATTCATTCGACTTGTGGGGTACCGCTTTAACCGCGTTGTTTAACAAGTAGCCATCCAACACCAAAATTGGGTAACTCCAACGAAACCCGTACAAAGCCAGTCCCTAAAACAAATATAGCCGATTATTAATTACAAAATCTTACTCAGGATTTGCATTAAACCAGGTACCCAGTGGAGATAGCGATGAACAAAGCTAAAGTACTTATTCTTACCCTCGCCTTTTTGATTGCAAGTGCTACCTATGCTGATATCAGTGTAGAAGCGGCCTATTCGAAGCCTGCGCCTGAAGGCAACCGCGCTGAAGTAGAAATCGGTACAATTACCCTCCCCGATCTTCCACCGGCTGATCAAGTTCGCGTCGCGATGAAGTGCGCACAAATCTGTCAATCTGACCGGCGAATTCTTACTGGAACAAAAAAAAGTGAAGCTCTTCTGCGGGAAATTGTTCTCGGTCATGAAGGTGTAGGTCAGATCTCACAACTTTCCCCAGAAGCTAAAGCTACAGACTTAAAGGTCGGCACGTACGTCGTCGTTCTTCCTCACTCTGTTCCCAACGGCGATTCGGTTGCTGAACGTGGTTTCCCAAATTTAAGTCCAAACATGAAACACATTGGGTTTTCTCTGAATGGCGTATTTGCGGAACAAATGGATTTTCCAAAGTACAATATTTTTCCGATTTCGAATGCATCCGAAATGGTCAAAAATTTTGGAGAAGATCCTTATCTTGAACAGATGGTCAATACAGAACCTTTGGCATGTGTTCAACGTGCTTTTAAACTTTTGGATGAAAAACAGCCTGGTGTTTTGAACAAATCTGTTTCTCGCATTCTTATTCTGGGTGCGGGACCTATGGGTCTGCTTCATGCTATGCATGCACGAATGAAGTATCCAAAGGCAAAGGTAGTCAATTATGATATCAGCCCGGTACGAAGGGCTTTGGCAAAACAGATTATGGGCGAATCCACAGTACTTGATTCTACCTCTGGTCTTGCAAATACCTTCGATGTTGTCGTGACTTCGACCAGTTCAGCAGATGCTAACTCTGTAGATGCTCCTAAACTCATTAAGAATGGTGGAGTGATCCTGCTTTTTTCTGGAATTAATTTACATGCGGGCGAGAGCTCACCAGAAATTGCCGGAGTGAATGTTGAAGCTATCCATCGAACAGAGGATCTACGACAAATTCGCGGCTATCGAGTCGGAAGTAAAATCAAAGATTTTACCCTGCTTGGCTCCTCTGGTTACACGAAAACAGATATTGCAACCGCGGTTTCTGAACTTCATGCAGACTTACATAGCGCAAAACCTTCCTATAGTAAGGTAACGACAAGTCGAATTAATGGACTCAGCAGCCGCTCAGTGCAGGACTTATCCGGACGTAATCGCAATGTGGTATTCGAAACTTCATCGCTGGCAAAACTACTGGAATTCGAATCACCGGAAGTCTTTGAGCATGAAAAAATCTCGATTCGATTTGGAAATACCTGTTCTGGACTTTTCGGCAGATAATTGTGAGTGCACCTTATTGTGCACTTCTGTGCCTTCTTTACCTACCGCAAAATAGTTATATTCATCCCATAAACCATCTCGCATAAATGTCGACCTGAGACCCAGATTTAGTACCACTTGATTCAGAGAAATAAATAAACAAAAATTGGAAGTTAAAGGAAAAATAGTTTTTAAAATTATTTAGGCCGCTCATTAACTCCACGAGTATTGACATAAAAAAATGAGACAAAATGCTACAGCGCGGGCAAAACTGTCATTTTTTTGAATAAAATTCGTAAAAAATCCCTATTAGCAGCCACTACAGCGAGTACAGCTATTTTTCATGTCAAATTATTAAGGGCACAGAACTTGCTTTATAATTCGCCTAAAGGGGAGTATATGGATGACATGACTAATAAAATAGAAAAATTAAGAAAAGCCATCATTTCTACTAAAGAAAAAGTCCACACAACAAAGGCGCGGGTTCAAACAGGCCTCATTGAAGAAGCGTACTATCAAATAAATAAAACTTCTTTCCAACAAAATTTTAAAGTTTTGATTGGTCACTATAAGAATGAGACTCATGCAACTCGACTTGGCTCGACTGTAGGCTAACGACAACTTGATGGTCTTTCCCATCATCGATTAATTTTATTTCAGAGCCTGGCACTAAAACTCCGTCTACATTTATAATTACGCTGCCTGTACTAGTTAAGCCTCTCGGGTTTTTAACTTGAATAAAATAATTAGATTTCCCATAAATATAAGAAAGCTCATAACCACTCCATGAGCTTGGGATGCACGGCTTGATTTGAAGTTTATCACCGCGAAGTTGAAACCCAAGCAAGGATTCTAAGCCAACCCGGTAATACCAGGATGACGAACCTGTGTACCAACTCCATCCCCCTCGGCCTTCATAGGGTTCACCTGCGTACACATCGCCAGCGACTACGTATGGTTCCACCTTATATCGATTCGATTCTGTTTCATTGTGAGTGTGAAGAATAGGATTCAACATATTAAATAAATTAAAGGCTTTATTTCCATCACCAAGCTGAGCATAGGCCATAACCACCCATGTCGCTGCATGCGTGTACTGACCGCCGTTTTCACGCACACCAGGGACATAACCTTTAATATAACCTGGGTCCATCGGAGTCTTATCAAAAGGAGGTGTTAACAACAGAATAAGTTTTGATTCTTTTTTAACTAAAAGCTCATCTACTTTTTCCATCGCTAGCTTCGCTCGATTTCGATCAGCAGCTTCCGATATAACCGCCCACGACTGACTTATAGAATCAATTTTGGGTTCTTCGCTAGTTGAAGATCCCAATGGAGTGCCATCATCAAAATAAGCTCGTCGATACCATTCCCCGTCCCAGCCGTCCTGCTCTAAGGCAACTTTTAGGTTCTTCATATGCAATTCATATTTTTCTCGGTTGGATTGCTGCTCGGGCTGATTACAGAATGGTAAAAAATCAGCTAGAACTTTATAAAGAAACCAACCAAGCCAAATACTTTCACCTTTACCAAGACTGCCAACTCGATTCATTCCATCGTTCCAATCGCCAGTGCCAATCAAAGGTAACTTGTGTTCACCTACGGAAAGCGAGTGGTTGATGGCGCGAATACAATGTTCAAATACACTTGCAGTTTCTTGCGAGGTTCCAGGCAGAGTATAAGAATCCTCTTCTTCTGGTCTAAGTAAAGGCGCTTCTAGAAATGGCGTCATTTCGGTCAAAATAGTTTTATCACCAGTGACATTCACATAAAAACTGACAACGAAAGGAAGCCAAAGCAAATCGTCAGACATGCGCGTGCGAACTCCGCGACCTGTGGGCGGATGCCACCAGTGTTGGACATCTCCTTCCCTGAATTGCCGTTCAGAAGCCCGTAGAATATGTTCTCGCGCGATATCCGGTGCCGAATAAACCAAGGCCATGCAATCTTGAAGTTGATCGCGGAATCCATAAGCACCGCCGGATTGATAGAAAGCAGTTCTGGACCAATATCGACAAGACAAAGTTTGATAGAAAAGCCAACTGTTCATCAAAATGTTCATCGCTGGTTCGGGGGTTTTGACTTGAACAACATTTATAAGAGCATTCCAATAAGCAATCACTTCCGCCAAAGCCTCTTTTACTATTTTGAGATCTCTGTAACGTACAGTAAGGTCACGCGCTGCTTGAATGTTCTCACATTGTCCTAGCAGAATAGAAATTTCGCGCACTTCTCCAGGTTCAAGCTCGATTGAAGTTTGGAAAACAGCACAGGGATCTTGACCAGTTCCTCTTTTTTTCGACAGACCATCTCGCTTCAGCGCCGCCGGATTGGTGTAACTTCCATTGCGCCCTAAAAATTCTTTTCGGCTGCAAGTGAAGGTTCGATTCGGAGTATTGATATCAACAAAGGTTACTTTTTCTGCGAATTCGTTGTCATGAGGATTTCTGGCAAAAATCGCATTCGTGACTTGATCTACATCACAGATTAAATACGGTGAAGTTTTCTCACGCTGTGATCCCAGCACCAGTTCGGTATAACTGGTGATAGAAATTCGACGCTTTCGGTTTGTCTGATTTTTTAATGTTAAAAGTGAAATTTTGACTGAATCATCTTTAGGGACAAAATGAGTTAAAGTTTGCTTAATTCCATAATTAGAATGTTCAAAAGTGGAATAACCCTGCCCATGTCTGATGATGTAAGTTGCTTCACTGCGAATCGGCAGTGGTGTGGGTGTCCAAATTTTTCCGGTATCTTCATCTCTCAAATAAATAATTTCGCCAGGAGGATCACAGACCGGATCATTCGACCAAGGCGTTAAACGATTCGTCTGACTATTAATAAACCAAGTAAAGCCAGCACCAGTTTCACTGACCTGAAAACCAAAACCTCGATGGTTGCCAATGACATTAATCCAAGGAGCCGGAGTCCATTGACCAGATTCAAGAACAATAACGTACTCTCGGCCATTTTTACTAAAGCCACCGATACCATTAAAATAATCAAGCTCTAAAGCCGGTTCAGGCGGAACACTTTCAACTCTATCTTTTCGTACAAAAGACAGAACCGGGGCATATTTTTCATCCACTACTTTGCGATTGATTTGTTCCTTTAACGGTTCGTCAGCGGAAAGGGACACCCGCGCAACCGATTGAATATGAGCAATATCTTTTTCCGGCGTCAGATCACTCCGCAAAATAAATATTCCACCCGATTTATTCAGCCAGCCTTGAACACCAGTTGAACGAATCTGTTGTTGAAGTTCATCCTGCAGGCCCTGAAAATAAGTTGTCTCGTGCTCGTTCAGAATAATAAAATCATAAACAAGCCCCTTCAATCGCAAGTACTCGTGACATCGCAAAAGTTTTCGAATAACGAGCATATCTTTTTGATCATCAATTCGTACGACCACAATGGGTAAATCTCCACTAATCCCACTTGGCCACAAGCTGGACTGCACGTTGGTATTCAATGCTCGTTGATGGGCCGGAGGTCGTAAAGATGGCTCTGAATATAAGATTCGTTCGGCAATGCGCTGATAAAGATAGGCTGTTTCCGCATCGATATTAAGATGTCTCATATCCACTTGGGATTTTGTCCATGCCAATTTACATTCACGTTCAAATGAATGAATGTCATGGTACCGATCAGCTAACTCTAAAGCATGTTCTCGGGTCGAAGCTACTCCTGTCGAGAAAGCCACTTGCGCTTTCCCATTTGCAGGAACTTGCACTTGAACTCGAAGTGACATAATTGGATCTAATGTAGCACCACAGACATTTGAAAGTTTTTGCCTTTCAAAGAGGGCGCTAGCGTTACTTAAATTACGACCGCGACCAATAAATTGAGCGCGATCTGTTTCATATTGCACTTCTGAAACTAATTCACAATCGCTGACCACAACGTGCAATCCCCAATTTTCTTTATCATGACTTGATCTTTTTCGACGTTTCCCTAAAAGGGCATTTCTCGAGGATAAGAACTCGGTTTGAATAAACAGTTTACTGAAGGCCATGTGATCTAGGTCATTCGCTGCCGGCCCTAAAACTGGTTCCAAATAACTGGTCAATTCAATGATACGTGGTTCGTCCGAATGATTGGTTAAGGTCACATGACGAATTTCAACATTGTCTTCGGGAGCCACCAGAATTTGCGTGTAGCTAGAAATGTCTCCGTCACGACGTTGGAATTCCACTTTTTCTTCCCCAAATGTGACTTGGTAAGATTCTGGAATTTGAGTAAAAGGTTGATAAGTCGCGGACCAAATATTTTTTTCAAGCAGATCTTTGATAAAAATAAAACTTCCCCAATTGTCCCGAGTGGCATCTTCTTTCCATCTGGTCACCGCAACGTCACCGCATTTCGAATAACCGGCCCCACTTGTTGAAATCATTATCGAATAATTTCGATTAGAAAGAAGTTGAATTCGAGGCGTAGCGCTGCTGGCACTGGTGTAGGTTCGGATAAAAGAATTTATTGCGGATTGAGATTCGCCCTCTAACTCTATTTCCGCAGCTTTTGGCAAAACGGGAACAACTCTTTGAGGAATTCTTTCTTGCAACAACAACCGCGTTGCTCGCACACGGGTGTCATTATGAAATCGATCTTGAATAATATTATTATTAATCACGTTGTTAATAGCCACAAAACTCATTCCTTGATGATGGGCCATAAAAGATTTTATAACGGCAAATTTTTGATTTTCTGGAAGACGCTCGGAAGTGTAATCGATAGCCTCGTAAAATCCGTAGGAGGCTAAAATTTTATTATTAATCAGATGTTTCGCGTTATCTAAGGCTGCTTCAGGATCCACCATAGCGACTAAAAAAGTAGAGTAGGGCGAAATAACCAAATCATGGCTTAATCCCCGCTTCAATCCCAACCCGGGAATTCCAAATGGACCATACTGGTAATTCAGTTGAAGATCTCGGGCATTGTAACCCGCTTCCGACACGCCCCAAGGAACATTGTGTTCCCGACCATAGCTGATTTGTCGCAAAATAACAGTGCGAAGGGTTTCATTAAGTAGAGTGTTTTCATAATCACGCATAACCAAAAGAGGCATCAGATATTCGAACATGGATGCTGTCCAAGAGATCAGCGCCCGTCCACCTTCAATGGGAACAAGTTGACGACCCAAGCGAAACCAATGCTCTTGTATGACTTCTCCCTTTGCAATAGCGACAAAACTGGCTAAGCGGGATTCCGAAGCTAAAAGATCGTAAAGTCCACTGTCAAACTTTCCATCTGTAACACTGTAACCAATTGTGAATACACCCCGATTCTTGTCCAACAAGAAATCAAAACGCATATCTTTAAATTTTTGGTCCATGAAATGGGCTGCAGCCTCGGCCTTATCTAAAAGCTCTTGGATAGTTTGTTTTCTCTGATTTAAAGACTCTGCAAAATCGGAAAGCTCTTTGAATAATAAAGATGAATCTGATTCTTTGTTTTGCAGCGCTTGAATCAAATCTTGAACTTGCAGCAGTCCCTTTTTATCGCCCTCAGAGATGGCTGACAAAGAAATATTTCTATCCAATAGCTTAACTAAATTTTCCCATTGCCCCAGTAGCGGCCCAGATTTTTTTTCAAGTTTTGCACCTAGATCACGAAATTGATTTATCGTCCAAGGCGCAAGAGATGTGATGTCGTTTTGAACTTCACGAATTTGGGTCAAGGCACAATCTATCCATTCAAAGATGCACTTAAAGTCTTTTTCAGTTTGGTTCTTTTTAAAATTTAAAATATTTTTTCTGATATTTCCCAAAGAATTATTGAGAGTTTCCAGAAGCGAAGCCCAGTTAGAAAAAGTATTGTTTGGAGGCGGTGAAAGAAGTAATCGAAAATTAGAAAACTCACGAAGCAATTCGTGATGATTTTCATCCATTGCCCGAATTTCACTATCTATAATTAAAATGATATCGTTGAGCCCCTCAAGCATTTCTGTTTCTATTAAAAAATAATTTGGAATTTCAAGACAGGCTTGTTGGCAGGTCAGAAAATAGCCGGCAAGATTTCCGCTATCCACAGTCGAAACATATTTTGGATTGAGAGGTTCCAATGTTTTCGTATCATACCAATTAAAATAGTGTCCTTCATGCCCTTCTAACTTCTGTAGCGTCTCTAATGTTAATCCAAGGGAACGAACAAATTTTGCAGCACTCAAATAACCAAAGTCACGAGCCGAAACTAAGGAAAGAAGATAGAGTCCTATATTTGTCGGTGAAGTACGATGAGCCGTTAATGCCTGTGGAAGCTCTTGATGATTATCCGGCGGAAGCCAATTGTCTTCAGCACCAACGAAAGTTTCAAAATAATGCCAGGTTCGTCGCGCAATCTGGCGCATCAGCAATTGATCATCAATACTTAATGATTTTCTGGTGCGAATTAATCTTCGACTAATCAAGTGACCAATCAGCGGATAACAGCTCCACAAAAAAATAAAAACAAGCGAGAGACCCACTAACGAGGATGCCGTGGTAAAAAATAAAAAAAGTGTACCAACTAACAGAATTTCGGTGGGCCAACTCGTTTGCCAAAAAGGTCGCTTGGACTTATTTTTTTGACTCTCGGCTTGAGCCGCTGTCACCCATTCAAGCAATTGAGTTTGAGATATAAATTTACGATACATCACACGCAAAATAGCGTCGGACTGTATGTAAGCTTGATGTGCAAGAAATACAATATGGAAAAGAACTTGCAACAGGTTGACCTTTATTTTCATATCGGTCGTCGAAACTCGAGACGATTGATTTTCAAAATAATGAAAGAGGGCACCAATCACCGGTGGCACCACAGCCGGAAAAATAACAATGAAAAGCGCATAGCCCAGCCAAAATAGAGGCGAACCCGGAAATACAGTCCACGCAAAAACAAACCAAAGAAAAGTAAAAGGAGCTACAAGGCTGCGTCTTAAATTATCAAAGATCTTCCACTTCGAAATTAATGGAATTTCATTTCGAATCCATTGTTTCTGCGTATTTCTGACGAAAGGAAGAATCCATGCAGCGATTTGCCAATCGCCCCGGGTCCAGCGATGCTGTCTGGTAAAAAAAGTGTGATAACTTTGCGGATAATCATCTAATAACTCGACATCAGTCAAAAGACCGGCTCGGGAATATATTCCCTCGAATAAATCATGGCTTAAAATAGTGTTTTCTGGTGCTCGATTTTGTAGTGCTGCTTCAAAAGCATCGACATCATAAATTCCTTTTCCCGTATAACTGCCTTCTTGAAAAAGATCTTGGTAAATCTCAGAGACCGCAGTTGTGTAGGGATCGATTCCCGTATAACCCGAAAATACTTTTGCAAAAAAAGATCTCGCAGAACTCTCGAGAGATATTCCAATACGAGGCTGAAGAACCCCGTAGCCTTCGGTCACTCGTCCCAAGATTTTATCAAAATAAGCCTGATTGAGTGGATGAATAATTGTTCCAATCATTCTTCTTGCGGAATCCCTGGGCAACTGAGTATCAGCATCCAAAGTAATTACATAACGGATTGTTGCTAAGAATGGAACTTCTGCTGTAGCAACAATAATGCTTGTCTTTTCATCTCCACGAAGGAGCCGGTTAAATTCGTGAATTTTCCCACGTTTTCTTTCCCAACCCATCCATGTTTTTTCCGATTCATTCCACTGTCGATGGCGATGAAAAAGAAAAAAACGATCACCGTCTTTATCCGCATATTTTCGATTCAAATTATTGATGCCATCCAAAACCAATTGAAGATGAACATCATCTTCTAATAAAGATTCGGTCGGTGCATCTGTAAAATCAGTAAGTAAGGCAAAGAAAAGTTGAGGATCAGCATTTCCTAGATAATGAATTTCAATTTTTTCTAGCAATTCTTGGATCATTTGAGCACCAGCAAGCATGCAAGGAATGACAACCATGCTACGAGATTTTTGAGGGATGCCCAATGACAGATCTAACTTTGGTAGGTTCTGAGGACGAATACTGTACGTTAAAATAAGGTTTGTTAAACAGAGAGCAAGCTCACTGCAAGGAATAACGATCAGTAAACCTATGACAATGAGAAATGGAAGAAGCGCCCCGTGAGTGACTGAATAATAAAAAGGACCAGCGCAAGACATAAACAAAAAAATTCCCATCAGGCCAAAATAAACAAAATTGGGATGTGAAAGAGCAAAATGCAAAACTTTAGTTCGTGTTTTATAGTTAAATTTCTTTTCGAGCGTTTCTGCGCCAGCACCGATAAGGTAATAGCCAACATGGGATTGTTTTATATCCCGAGGATTATTTGCCTGTGCTGTTTTTGACAATTGAACTGCATATTCCGCAATTTCAATTTCTGAAACATGAGTTCTTTTACTGATTTTTTCTATAACATGACGGTATCTGTCTCGAGTTAAGAAATCCATTTTGCCATAGATCAGGTCTTTTTCTAAAACTCGATCTACAAGGCTAAGACTTTCAAAAAAATCTCGCCAGTTTAAGCCCGAAATTAAACGCATACTTGTAATAATATTCGCCACAGTGACTTGACTTGTGGCTTGAAGTTGATGTGAAAGATCTATCACCTGTTCGGTTGAAGAATTTTTCTTAGCTAAATATTTTTCCAAATGCTCCAGTGCTGGCCAAAGCTCAGGCTCCTGGTCCCTCAGACGTTTTGCAATTTGTGCTACGTACGCCCGATCATCTTGAACAGTTGATCGATGCCCAAGCGGAAGCTCTGACACTAAAGCTTGAAACTTAATTTTATCTTCTACAGCTTCAAAAAGTTGGTCAGCAAACTTATTGGCTTCATTTCTTTGTTCATGATCCACAACAATACGAATCGCGATACGGCGTAAGTTTTCGACAAGGACAAGTCTTAATGTAATGGCTAGCGCCCAAAGCTCACCGATATTTAAAGGAGAAATCTTTTGATAGGCGTGGACAAACCTGCGAATGGTTTCTGGTTCTAAATAACTATCCGTATGAGCGATTAAAGCCAATGCGATCGCATAAATGCGAGGATAGCCCGTCAATTCTCCCAAAGCAATTTTTGGTAGCTCTTTGTAAAAAGCCGGCGGCAAATCTTCCTGGATTTCACGAAGCTGATCTTCAACAATATGAAAATTATCGGTCAACCATTCTGCAGCCGGAGGCAAACTGTCTTTTCTGTGAATTGCTTCAGTTAACGCACGATAGGAAACCAAAAGTTTGACACCATTTTCGCGCATTCGCGGCAAAAGCGGTTGACTGATTTTAGGATTATCACTGAGCTTAAGCTCAGTCGCTAAATACGCCGCATACTCTTCGAGTCTTTCGACGCTGTAGATCTCGCCTTTAATAGGATATTCAATTTTGTCATTAACAATGTCAGTCATTTTGTCTCGCCAGCTATTGCCCTATAAGGGAATATGAGTCTTTAAGGCCCAGTTGACCATAAATTTGCCTCGAGTACCAGTTGCATTATCGAATACTTCGAATCACCCCTCATCGAGCCCAACTCATTCATTAACTCTAGTTTTCAGCAAATGAATGAGTTGGACACCCTTTAACTTTAGTGAGTTTAGCCACTATAAATTCGTCAAACCGTTGACTTAGAGCAAGAAAAAAATGAGAGCTCGAAGCCCAATAACAAAAAAGAAAGACAAGAGAGATTTAACTCTCTTGCCTGGGGGAATGTTATTCTACTTTTACTAGAATAACCGAGTGGGATGCCTTTTTAGGATTTTGTGGATCATCGGCAGTTGTTGGTAAGCCAGCTGCGATAAATGAACTTTTTAATTTGTTGTCTGAAGTATTAAACCATTTTGAAAACAGATTTGGCTGCTCAGCCATATTATAAGAATCCACGTCGACGTTTTTCATCGTTTTGATATAGGTCTCTACGGCCTTATTTCTGTTTTTCGCAAGTTCGCGCTGGTTTTTTGGAAGCTGCTTCAAATTTTTTGAAGGATACTCGTCATCGGCCCAAGAAAGTACCAGAACTTCGTCTATTGATCCCGCGCTTCGAGCTTGGTCAAGTACAGACTTCAAAGAAGTTTTAGCGTTTTCAGATAAAGATGCACTTCCTTTATCAAATTCTATTTCCACGAAACTGTGTGCCTGTGCAACATTTGCTGCAGAATTAATAACCGCATCAGCTTTTGACTCTTCGGTTTTGTGAGGTCTATTTGCACAACCCGCACACAACAAAACTGTCAATCCAGCTACTTTCAATTCATTTTTAAAACTCATTACGTTCTCCTTTTATATTTAAACTTTCCACATCATCGTAACGAATATTGTTTAAGCAAGGATTGGGCCGGCTGTGAATTTAACAGTATTCTATTACAGCTGTTTTTTGCTCTTGTGTTGGGGAAAAAAGGGAGTTTAAAGGAAATATTCTGAACAATTTAAATTAGAGGTTTGAAAGATATTGCACTGTTTTGTACTTTTTAAAAACTAAGGACGCGAATACCAGAATAAAAGGACCAATAAACAACCCGGAAAATCCAAAAGTAAGCAAGGAACCGACAATAGCAAAAAAACAAAGCACGGGATTTAATGAAGTATCATTACCACTTATTAAAAACGTGCGTAAAATATTATCGGCAACAGAAGCTGCTAAACTAAAACACAACATGATTACTGCTTTTTGAATGCCTAACTCTGACTCTGCATAAATGACACAAATTATTGAAACCGGTAATAACCCAACAAGCGGAATCATCGCCGAAAAAAGTGCTGCGACAAAAACAATAGGCCAAGCATTCATTCCAATAATCAATGTGCCTATTGTTAACAGCGAAGACTGAGCAAAGGCGGTTAATACCATTGACACCATTGTGTTATAGCCACTGCTTCGCGCGGTTGTGATTAGAAACTGCAAGGTCCTGCTGTTTTTCTTTAAAAAAAGGAGCCCCCCGAATAAATTTTTCGAATTCAATTTCCGAATTAAAAAAAAGAAGAAGAAAATAAAAAAGAAAAACTGAATTAAACTGTAGGGAATTTCAGAAAGCAATTTGATCGCGTATTGCACGGCCGAATCTCCAAGATGACTTCCTGACTCCGTAAGTTTAGTTTCGATTGTTCCGGTTTTATCAAGTCGCTGCAATAAGCCTGAAACATATCCCTTAAAAAATTGCTGAGTCGGCAAAAGCAATTCTGAAATCTTTAATTTATATCTCTCTAAAGCAGCCGGATCTGCCACTATATCCACAACAGTTAAGATTCGATTCATCATGGCAGTAGCCACCGTTATAATTACAAGAACAAGTGCTCCAGCTGCTGTAAAAAAAAGAATTTTTTTATTTTTTGATAATTTTTTTACTCGTTCTTTGGCCTCAAGTAGAGCAAACGAAAATATCAAGGCAAGAACCGCAGATTTAGCAAAGGGTAAAAACAGCGCAGCCAATGCCAAAATCGATATAATAAGTATGATTTTAAAAATTTGAAAATCCGAGCCAGAAAAATAGGGAATTTTTTTGGCTCGGTCGGATGGCGTATATTCACTTAATACAGTGATGCCGTTATGATTTTTCATTTACGCATCTAAACTACATCTCAAAAGGAAAAGAAACGCTTGCAATCCAGGATTTATTTTCTGGATTTACACTGCTAAATGCTGTTCCAGGAGAAAAGGGTCCAACTTGTTCTAATCTTCCTTGACCATACTTAACCTGTTGGTATTCAACATTTAAGCTGACGGAAGACACTCTGAAACCAGCACCCACTCGATATCCGGTGGCATCTAACAGTTTTACGTCAAAATTTCCACTGGCATCTGGGTTTAATTCGCCGCCCATAATGTAAGTTCCCCAAATCCTCATGCCCATATCTGGCATTTGCATTCCGACAACAGGTCCCCAGTTGGTGGAAACTGATTTTGCGTCGTAACTGACCGAGGAATCTTTAATCTGAGGCATAGAGTAACGAGCATCAGCGCCAAGAAAAAAAGATTCGTTTATGTGAAACCCAATTCGTGCGCCAAGACCAAGTCCCACTGCAGTTCCGGTAGAATCCGAAAGTGGCGAAGGATAATTGGTGGCGGTATTCCCTATTTCATAGGTCACTGCTGGTTCGACAAAAAGCCCAGCGGTTGAAATTGCCATGGCCAGGGGAGACAGTACCAAAACACTACTAAAGCCCAATACAATTTTTATTTTCTTTAAAAGAATTTTCATAAGTGTCCTTTTGTAAATTAGTTAAATTCGGTTAATGACTAACTCTGTTGTAAATTCATCTCTGTTTGTTCATCACTTTTTTTGATCGCAACCTGACTCGACTCTGCACCTTCCATAAATCCTTCAGCAAATCGTTGCATTACATTTTTAAAAAATGCCTCGTTCAATAAAGGCAAGCCGATATTGCTTTCAAGGCTATCCTTTATTATCTCGTCGGTTTTAAATATACTGTAAAGAGCTCCTAAACCAAGAATAACTAAACCTCCAAATAGAGCAGCTTCAATAGCAAGTCCATACTGGTACGGAATTAATAAATTGTGAATCGCATTGGCCAAATGAAAAATTGAAAAAATAATTGTCGACGTCAACACGACACCCACTAAAAGTTTAAATAAAACAGAATGGATTTCGTTACGAATTGTTTTTTTTATATATTCAATCGGTGGATTCAAAATAAATTCCTTACTCAGTAGTTTATAAAATGAAATTGCTAACATTAAATACTTTGCTTGCATACGTTCCTAAATATGAAGAGTTTCTTTCGAAACTCTTCATCAAAATATTTTTATTTATTAATGTCGTCGACCCATAGTCACTGCGATTAAACTTCCTAAAGCCACACCAGCAACTGCTGCGATAGCCACACCTTTAACTGGATTAGCATGAACGTATTCTCGACCTGTTTTTAAATATTCAGATGCAGAACTAGCAAATTTTGCCGTTGACGACCCGATTCTTTCTCCGACATCTTGAGACAGTTTCTCGAGATTTTGCTCTGTCATTTGCATTTTATTTTTAAACTCTGGCATTGTTCCGTTCGATTTAGTTAGTGTATCACTTGTCATATTAGCCATGGTATTCTCCTTTTTAGTTATGTTTACCTTTGCAAAATTAATTTTTTAAAGATTTTTTTACATCCTCAACGCGCTGATCTTTTTTATCTTCAAATCGTTGAAAAATATCGGTGAGTCGATTTTGGTAGCTTTCTTTGGCGTCGCCGTATCGTTGCTGGATAAGTCCACCAATGGCCTTAGCATCACCTTTGGTCTTATCAAGTTCATCGTCTGTTAACTTGCCCCAAGCTTTTTGAATGTCGCCTTTAATTTCTAGCCATTTTCCTTTAATAGTATCCTCGTTTAATCTCATAGCATCTCCTTTGGTTAAATGATTCGCATGACACTAAAGCAATGTGCAGGCCGCGAGCGAAATCGAATATATTTGATTTGGATGTGTCTGTGTTATCAATGCTGGGGTATTTTACCTTCACATGGATATTTTTTGGGTCATTTAATTATGCGAGTGAATTTCACGAGTCATGTGGTTCCAAATAGAAACCAGATAAAAATTGGTGCACTCTCGCGTCCAAGTGAGCAGCTCGTTGTACACAAGTGGACCTTCTGATATTGTGCCCGCCTATAAAGGACTCTATAATGGATAACTACGGTTCAAAGAAATTTCTTTTCGTTCTTATTTTAATCATATCGATTTCTCCAGCCGCATGGACGAAAATCTACACTACCGCCGAGTACGATTTCCCACTTAAAGATGCAAATATCGCAACTCTTGCTTCCGGTGCAAATATGCCTTTGACCCCATACGAGATTGTTAATATTGAAATACGCACAGATCGACGACTTGTCCCTTTGGCTGAAGGAAGAAATAAAGTTCCACTTGGACTTTTTGAACAAAAAAATCGAGCGGCTCCTTTAGCTTTTATTATTGCAGGTACTGGCGGCTCCGCTCTTGCAGGTTCAGCGTTATATTTGGCAAGCCAACTTTATCTCAAAGGCTTTCATGTCGTCACCTTGCCGAATCCCATACATTGGCATTATGTTTTGGGTGTCAGCGAAAGTACTCTTCCCGGCTATCCCTTCCGAGATTCTCCTGAGTATTATAAATTTCTTGAGAAGACGACTCAGTTTTTAAAATCAAAAAGAAATTTAAAAATTTCAAACTTTTCGCTAGTGGGTTACTCGTATGGAGGCCTCTTAGCTGGTTTTTTGGCCGAAGAAGATCTTAAACAAAAAATATTTGATTTTAAAAGAGTCGTGATAATTAGCCCGGCAATGAATATTGCATCAAGCATTCAGACTCTCGATAAATATTATTCAGAAGGTCATCTTATGACCTTAGATCGGCGCCAAGTTATCCTTGGAACGATTATTAACGTCGGCATGAAAATTCGTGAAATCGGATTTGATCTTAATATCATTGGCAATGCGATCAAAGAACTTCAATTAACACCGCTAGAAACACAATGGGTCATTGGCAATGACTTTCGCGAAAATCTCAGAGATGTTATCTTTACCAGCCAACAAATAAAAGACCTTCGTCTTTTGAAGATCAAAGCGACTCCGACGCGAAAAAGTGCGCGCCTAAATGAAGCGAAAAAAGTTAGCTTCTCGACATATTTCAAATATTTCGTCGCGCCATCTATTTTAGAAAAACCACAAGTCGCAAATAATGATGCTTTAAATACCCTTTTAGAAAAATCAAGTTTTTATAGCCAGTCCGATTTTATCAAAAATAATAAAAATATTTTTATTATTACAAATCAAGATGATTTTCTTATGGGCGCCGGAGACGTTGAGTCTTTAACATCCACGGCCAACGAAAGACTTTATTTATATCCTTACGGGGGACATATGGGAAACCTTTGGCACCCGCTAAATCAGCACAATTTTTTAGAGATTTTTAAATTTTAAATTTCAAACACGCTTCACTTAGAAGCGATCTCATAGTTAGTCAGCCGAGGCGACGAGGAGTATTCGACTGAGGCGCACTTCCTGTGCGTCGCAGGGAGAATTCGACGAAGGCAACGAAGGATCACTAACTATGAGATCGCTTCTAACGGAAAGCCGCAATGCCTGTAATTTCTTGGCCAACCACCAAACGATGAATATCTTCAGTTCCTTCGTAAGTATTCACAGTTTCAAGATTGGTCATATGACGAATCACCGGATATTCATCGATGATTCCATTGGCACCCAGCATGTCACGGGCATCCCGAGCAACATCCAAAGCCATGCGGCAATTGTTCATTTTAACTAAAGAAACATGATGAGGCATGACTTTTCCGGCTTCTTTTAATCGGCCCATTTGCAAAGCCAACAACTGAGCTTTGGTAATTTCTTGGACCATTTTGACTAACTTCGCTTGCGGCAATTGATAAGCAGCAAGAGGTTTATCTTTTTCAAAAATGGTCCGTTGTTTGGCATAATTTAAGGCCGTGTGATAACAAGCATTAGCTGCTCCAACAACTCCCCAGGCAATTCCATAACGAGCTTGCGTAAGGCATCCCAGCGGAGCTTTAAGACCTTCTCCATTCGGTAGCATATTTTCTTCAGGGACAATGCAATCTTGCATATGTAATTCTGAAGTGACACTCACACGCAAAGAAAATTTTCCTTTCATCGTGGTCGTTGAAAATCCTGGAGTGCCTTTCTCAACAATAAAGCCACGGACTTTTCCATCAAGCCTTGCCCAAACGATGGCAATATCTGCGATACAGCCATTGGTAATCCACATTTTATTGCCGTTGAGTTTATAGCCGCCCTTAACTTTTTCTGCTCGAGTCAACATACCACCCGGATTTGATCCTGCGTCCGGTTCAGTCAAACCAAAACAACCGATCAATTCCGCTTTCGCTAACTTAGGAAGGTATTTTTTTCTTTGCGCTTCGGATCCGTACGCAAAAATTGGGTACATGACTAAAGCACCTTGTACAGAGCAAAAAGAACGAATTCCTGAATCGGCTCTTTCCAATTCTTGCATCAATAAACCATAGGCGATGTGCCCAAGACCTGGACAATCATAGCCTTGAATCGTTGTGCCCAGAAGGCCCATTTCCGCAAATCGCGGAATCAGATGTTTAGGAAATTCTTCTTTGCGATTAGCCTCTTGAAGAGTTGGAAGGACTTCGATTTCAACAAAGTTCCTTACGGTGTTTCGCACCATAATTTCATCTTCAGAAAAAAGCGAGTCTTCGTCCATGTAATTCAAAGATACATAGCTGGCCATATTTTCTCCCGTACATTCTTATCTCTAAGTAACAAAGCCTAAAGATTTAGGCAAGGCCTGTTGAAAGTACCACCACCTGCGTTCTCGACCAGTCCTCTTATTTATTGCCTGTAGATTCGCAATCAGGTAGCGATTTATATATGTATAATCGCGCAGAAGTTGTTGACCAAAATTTTAGCAAATTTGTCTCGGAAGGACGTTTTCCTCCCGCACGTTCCCAAACCCCGCTCCAGGGCTCGGGTTTAAGCCCAAACCAATTGCTAAGTCTGTTCGAAAGTCAGGTCACCTGCAGACACCTCGACCTTCGTGCCCGCATTCTTAAAAATGCAAATCTGTGTTTTTATACGATCGGAAGCGCTGGCCATGAAGGAAACGCCGTCTTTGGCAAAGTCTTTCGCCTGAATGACATGGCCTTTCTGCACTACAGAAGCGGCGCCTTGATGTTGGAAAGAGCAAAACAACTTCCGGGCTCTACTCCGATCTACGACACCATGCTTTCTTTTATGGCTTCAAGCGAGGACCCGATCGCCGGAGGACGCCATAAGGTCTTTGGTAGCCTGCCCTTAATGGTTCCGCCCCAGACCAGCACTATTGCCTCGCATTTGCCAAAAGCCATGGGCGCAGCCCTTTCCATTCAAAAAGCAAAAGAACTTGGCCTTCAAGTGGTCATGGAACCGGACAGTTTGGTTTTTTGCACCTTTGGGGATGCCTCGGCCAATCATTCGACGGCCATTGGTGCGATCAACGCAGCCGCGTGGACTTCTTACCAAAATGTGCGAATGCCCATAGTCTTTATCTGCGAGGACAATGGCATTGGAATTTCGGTTTCGACTCCAACGGGTTGGATTCAAAATAATTTTTCACAAAGACCTGGGCTAAAATATTTCAAAGGGGATGGCCTCAATTTAATCGATATTTATGTGCAAACTAAAAATGCTGAAGAATTTGTTCGGCAAAAACGAAAACCTGCATTTTTGCATATGGAAACGGTGCGCCTGTTAGGCCATGCCGGTTCAGATATGGAATTAAATTATCACACTTTGGCCAAAATTGAAGCCTTGGAATTTAACGATCCTCTTCTCCATTCCGCTCGCCTTCTGATTGAAAACTCAATTCTATCTGCTGAGGAAATCTTAAATCTTTACGAGCAGACGCGCGATCGCGTTCTTCATATTGGTCAGTACGCAACACAAAGACCGAAACTGATGAAACCGGAAGATATAAGCTCAGCCGTCACCGCTTGTGTTGATAGAAAAATAGCACCGCCACTTCCCGAAGAAAGCCAACGCGAAAAAACATTTGATCGTGAGTATGCTAGATTAAACACGCCTCAACACATGGCCAAATTAATTAATTATGGCCTTGCCGATATTTTACTTCGATACAAAAATGCAGCCATTTTTGGCGAAGACGTTGCGCAAAAAGGCGGGGTTTACAATGTAACCGAAGGTTTACTTAACAAGTTCGGCGCTAAACGCGTGTTTAATTCTTTACTGGATGAGCAATCAATTCTGGGCACAGCGATGGGTTTAAGTCATAACGGCTTTCTTCCAATTCCTGAAATTCAATTTTTAGCTTATGTTCATAATGCCGAAGACCAAATCCGTGGCGAAGCGGCGACCCTGGCTTTTTTCTCTCAAGGTCAATTCACTAATCCCATGGTCATTCGCATCGCCGGACTTCCCTATCAAAAAGGTTTTGGTGGGCACTTTCATAATGACAATTCCCTAGCGGTCTTCCGCGACATCCCCGGAATTATTGTTGCAGTTCCTTCCAATGGAGCGGATGCCGTAAAAATGATGCGAGCTTGTGTTCGCAAAGCTTACGAAGAGGGCCGCGTCGTTGTTTTCATCGAGCCCATCGCTTTGTATATGACTAAAGATCTTCATCAAGAAAACGATAAAGCCTGGAGTTTTCCCTATCCTTCTCCACAGGAAGAAATCCAAGTCGGTCAATTTGGTGTTCATGGCAATGGTAAAGACATCACTCTAGTGACCTACGGAAATGGTTTTTATTTTTCCAGACAAGCTGAAAAAATTCTTAAAGAAAAACATGATGTTTCTTGCAAAATCATCGACCTTCGTTGGATCGCACCTTTGGATCAAGTGGCTTTAGTTAATGAAATAAAAAATGATAAAAATATTTTAATCGTTGATGAGTGTCGTAAAACGGGTTCATTAAGTGAAAGTCTTGTCGCCATGATGGTTGAAAAAATACCCAGTTTGCCAAAAATAAAAGTTCTAGCGGCTCATGATTGTTTTATCACCTTGGGCGTAGCTGCTGCAGCTGGCTTGCCTTCAAAAGATGATATTATTGAATCTTGTTTAGATATGCTTGGAAAATCCATGGTGAAAAAATGAAAGAACGAGTTGTTATTATTTGCCCCGGCCGCGGAACTTACACAAAAGAGACCTTAGGCTACTTAAAAAAATTCCGTCCTCGTTTCAATGAATTCATCAATGTGCTCGATGAAAAACGCAGCGCTCTTAACATGCCCACTCTGACCCAGCTGGATGAGGAAACCATTTTTAAACCGCAGATGCACACCAAAGGTGAACATGCTTCGCCCCTGATTTACGCCTGTAGTTATGCCGATTTCTTAAGCTTAGATTCCGAGCGCTATGAAGTTGTCGCCGTCACAGGAAATTCGATGGGCTGGTACATTGCTTTATCGGTTGCCGGTGTTTTAGATATTCATGGATCATTTGATGTCATCAACACCATGGGTTCGATGATGAAAGAAAAAATTATTGGTGGGCAAATTATTTATCCAATCACCGATGAAAACTGGAAAATAGATTCTCGCCGTATACAACTGGTTGAAAATGCCATTGCTGAAGTCAATCAGACCTCAGATTGCGAAGCACATATTTCAATTCATCTGGGCGGTTACATCGTCATCGGTGGAAATCAAAAAGCATTGGATGTTCTATTAAAGCGACTACCAAAAATTGAAAACTATCCTTTTCAACTCGTAAACCATGCGGCCTTTCACACTCCTCTGCTGCAAGAAACATCTCAAAAAGCTTTTGAAGTTTTATCACAAGATTTATTTCACAAACCACAAATTCCATTGATCGATGGCCGTGGTCATATTTGGACTCCCTACTCAACAGATTTAAATGAAATTTATAATTACACTTTTGCTCATCAAGTTGTGCAAGCCTATGACTTCACTAAAGCCGTTACTGTCAGCTTGAAAGAGTTTTGTCCCGACAAATTAATTCTACTGGGACCCGGCAATTCTTTGGGAGGAGCCCTCGGACAAATTTTGGTTGAAAATAAATGGCTGAATATCGAATCGAAAACAGATTTTTCCGAACGACAAAAACAAAATGCGTTTCTAATTTCAATGGGAAGACCCTAACTAGACGACTCCTGGTATAGCTGAATTTTCTCAATTTGAGACAATGAATTGGCTATACTCTTGCTCTCTTAAATAATTATAAGAAAAGAGCAAAGATGAACATAGCCAAATTAAACGTATTCGGATTGAGACTACTGAGCTGTATAATTTCTATACAGTTGTTGGGCGCTCCGGCGGTTCATGCTGAAATCGAAGAAAAAAATATCTCGACATTAGCTATTGCGAGCACGGGACCAGAATTAGAAAAAATGATGGATCTTTCCGTTCGAATCATGCTTCATAAAACTTTTTACAAATTAATCAATGATACTTTTGGTCCCTTGATACAGACTTCGCCAACGGCTAAGAACCTTGTTTCACAGTCAAAAATTATTTTTATTTTATCCAAAGTAAAAGACGAATGGTCAGTTATTGAACAGTACTTAAAGAAAGTTCCAGAAGATAAAGTGGCCGAGCCAGATATTGAGGCTATAAGAGAAAAATATCACGAAATTTTTGATAAAATCATAAGCAATAAAAAACTGATCGAACTGATGCGGACGACCGGAGCCGCTTCCCAACCCTTGATGATTGTCGATAAAAGCTCTAAAGATAGCTACAAAGATATGGAGTTTTATGCGAATCACCCACGAAAAGAACTGGGCAATGACGGGAAACTCCATCTCACACTTGCAGACGACCATCGTCAGATCATGATTGATTTTGTTAATTCTGCTAAATCCGGCGATAAATTGTATTTTAACTTTTATGATTTTGATTTGGAAGACCTTGCAGAAGCTTTCGCTCAAGCCCAAAAACGTGGAGTCGAAGTTCTTGGTGGAGTTGACAAAAAAGTTATTGAAGAAAAACCTGCCGCTAAAGCCGTCTACACGAAACTAAAAAAGGCAAAAATCCAAATTGAAGCTGTTGATTCTGTAGGATTAAATCATCAAAAAATGATGGCCCTTATCTCTAAAAATGGTGTTTCTCGATCCTTGATGAGCTCAGGAAATCCCACCCAATCCTGCAGCGGCCCCGAAGGCGATCTTATTGAAATACCGGCTAATATAAGGCCGAAAACTTCAATACCAAATCCCAATAATATGATTATTGTTGAAGGTGATATACCCGCAATTATCGCGGCTGCAGAAATCAGAAAAAATATTATTTATAAACTTCGTGGACAAGACGAGTTTCCTATTGGTGGTGCTTACCAACTTTTAGGACCAACACGTGCCGGTTACAAAACTCAAGATTGGATGATCATGGCTTTCTCTCCGAATGGAGGGCTTGATGATATCAATCGCGATGTCTATTCTAAAATGATTGAACTTTCTACAGGGCCAATTCGAGGTGCGTTCTTTTCTATTTCCTCTGAACCATTAGCACTTGAAATGACTCAAAAAATAGTAGAACTAATTAAGTTACGAAGAAAACAAAACAAACCCGCAACTGACCTGGTAAAATTTATTGGTGACTCTCAATTTGCCATGCGAGATTTTAGTATTCTTTTACGATTATCAGGATATCGATTGGTCGAATACGATCCTAAAGATCCAATGAAACCAATAGTCAGAAATACAGTAAAAGACCCTGAGGAGCCTGGTTCTTCTGATAAAACAGATACCGTAAAAGTTTATATTAAAGATCTCAACGATCCAATCTCAAAACCAATTCGAGACCTTTTAAACAAAGCTGAATGGGAAAACTTTCAAGAAAATATTCGTATCAATGCGGCTTGGTTTAGGGAATCCAGCTTTGAATATCAAGGTAAAAAATATCCCTTCGCAGTTAAGTTGCATAATAAATTGATTCTATTTCTTAAGGACTTTATGTCTAATGTTGGCTCCAGTGTGAATTTCAGCGGAGCTGGAAAGGCCAATCAAGAACAAATTATGCTTGTATTTAGTGAGCACATCACAAAAAAAGCAAATGCGGTGATTGATTATTTATTTGATGTTTATTCCAGCCCGGACCGTTCTGTATCGAAGGAAGTTGAGCGCAGAAATAGAGACAATACCCCAGAACAAATAAAAATTGGTCTTGAGGTTTTCAAAAAAGAACAAGAAGAAGAAAATAAAAAACAAAAAAGCGCCGAAAAAAACAAAACCCCTGAAAACAAAAGCCTTCAGGGGTTAACTTGTCCAATGGTATTCGCAAGATAATTTACAGGCGAGAACCATCCATCCATTGAGAAGGATTTGTCCTAAACTGACCCGTAAGATCGCTCGTGTCGACGGTATTTAAGCGTGAAACTCGAGAAACCAAAGTATCAAACGCACTAACGATATTTCTAAATGCCGAAGTCGGTTGAAATTGAGCCATGACGAGATCTCGATTCATCGTACGCAAACCAGTTACAACCTGTATGGCAGCCAGAGCATTCAAGCGGCCCATGCCATACGAGGCATTCCAAACTTGAGTTGGACTAGGTGAACCATTCTCGTTAACAAGAATTAAAGTTTTCGTTAAAATTTCACGAATTTGTGCGGGATTTAAATTTGGATTTGCTTGAAGCATCAGTGCCACGACACCGGCAGCATGAGGACAAGCCATTGAAGTTCCCGACATTGACTGAAGAGTTCCCCCTGGAACACTAGATATAATATCTACACCAGGAGCGGAAAGATCAGGTTTCTGCACGACCTTCCCTTGAAACTCTGCAGGTCCCCGAGAACTAAAATTCGCAACTTTGCCATCCTTACCAGTAGCCGCAACCGCGATTACCCCTGGATGCTCGTGGGGACGAGTGATTGTTTTAGGACTTGGGCCCGCATTTCCCGCTGAAAAAACCGGCAAAATTCCGGCTGCTTCCCAAGCTGAAATCGCCCGATAGAAAAGTTCCTGATCAGGAGCTCCACCACTATTCCAAGAATTACTTATTAATCTGGGTTGATCATTGGTGTTGGGATTTTTATCCGGATCCAACATGAATTCCATAGCGCGCAACATATGACTGTAACCTGAAAGTGCGGCTGAAGCCACCAAGTGAGCCTTCGGAGCTACACCGATATTTATTCCTTGTCTGTCACCTCCAGCAATTGTTCCAGCAGTATGGGTTCCATGTGCATCGGCATCATAAGGTTCTTTAATCTGATTTGAAGCTGCATCGTAAAACAAAGCAATCTTACCTGCTAAAGCTGGATGTTTTCCATCCACACCAGTATCAATCAAACCAACACGGACTCCTTGACCTAAAAGATCAGGTCTTTTCTCCATGAGTTTATCGATTCCAATGTCGATCAAATCATAAGGATATTGAGTCGGATCCCCTCGTTGTGCACGGAAAGGGCGGCCGGCAGTAACAGGTCTGACGTATTGGATCTCGCCATTTAAATAAATTTTTTCGATATTTGGAACTTGCGCAAGTATTCGCAAACCTTGCGGACTCACATCAGCAACAATGGAATTATTAATCCAAAATGCATTGAGAATAGAAATATCAGCAGCAGGTGCTCGTGCGACCGCAGCTTTAACTTGTTCCCACGAAACTCGCGTACGAGCAGTTAAAAATTGATGAACTGAACGAAAATTATATCTTTGTGGAGCTGCAAACCCAGCAGTGTCGTTCCTCATTAAAGCAATGACTCGGGCTTTTTTCACTCCACTTTGCCGAACAAAATTTTGCAAACGCGGATCAACAAAAGCGGATGCTGTAGCAAGTTCGCTAATCAAAAGAAGAACACTAGAAAAAATGATGATTAATTTCATATTCATTATTTACCCCTCGGCTTAAATAAAACGCTTTGATCGTTGATAGTGATAGTACCCAAAACAAGTCCGTTGACTCTTAAATAAACATTTTTTTGTGCAGAAAAATTAAATGGCATGCTCCAGTCCAAACGGGCTTTTCTAGCTGCAATATTATCCAATGGACAACTCACCACTTCGGAAAGATCAATATTGATGATTTTAAGATCGGCCAAATATTCAAATCTTTGAACATACAAATCACAAGCGGCCTTCGTTGCCACTTTTTCTTTCAAATCCAGAGTCAATATTTTCGTGCTGATGTGTCCGACAACTTCGTACTCAGAGGCATTTGCTGCTGAGGTAAAAAAAGATAAAGTAAAAATGGCAAATAATTTCACAAAACCCAGTTCATATGCATATATAGATTTCATAACTCCCTCTTCTTGTTTTGAGTTCCAATTAGGAACCGATAGAGGGGAATGATATTTAAATCAAGCTTTTCTCACGTTGTGTCGATTAAAAATGAAAGGCAGTGCCCACCAGCATGGTAAAGACATTTTGATTTTTCGTAACGATTTCATATTGCTGCTGAATTCTTTGAATTGAACGTCCACGACCGCCTGTGTAATAGCCGCCAAAAGTATAACTAATTTTTTTACCAGCAATAAATACGACATTCGCACTAAATCCAAGCATATCCACCTTATCTTCTTGAAGCTGCTGAAAATCAGGATTGGGCTCGTGATGAGATGAAAAGTTTGTATAAGCGCCAATCCTGACCTTTAACCAATCGCGAAATGCTTTCTCGACTCCAATCGCCGCATTCCATACCGATTTGTGATCCACTCGAGAACCAATACTTTCGTTGATGATATCGATGTAACTTATTCCTTCGTGCAAACTGACATCCGCAGCCCACAGTAAAGTTGGATCCTGCTGATAACTCAGCCCTATAGCAAGTTTTCCAGGTATGACTACCCGCGAACCTTCATCAGGATAATTTTCTGTAGGACGAGTCATTGAAGGAACCGAGGTATCAACAGTTGTATTCGACCGAAAAACATTTGCATGACTGGCAATCTTTACTGCCGGCGATCTTAGGCTCAATCCAAGCGCTGCCTTGTCAGAAAGTTTTTTATAATAGCCAAAAATAAAAAGTACGGCGTTTTCAACCAATGTCTTTTCTTCAGTGTAAAGTTGAGCTCGGGTTGCTGACGGATAAGTTCGATCATTTAAAGAACGAGAGAAACTTCTTGCCGTATAATAAGCAGAGACTCCCGCAGATTCCGTCTCTGAAATACTTTGAGCAACACCCGCACCTACCCATAAGGATTCGTCAGTCACAGATAAGGTTGTGGCATTCTCATCTTGCTTTTTAAGATCACCCTTAAACTCTTCAAAGTCAGGAACCAGAATGGATAAAGCGACGTTGTATTTTCCAAGTCGAAGGACGTTACCTGTCGAGGCTGGTAAAGAACGAAAATAGCCTTGATTCACTCGCAGCGGAGCTTTGGTAAAGTCCTCGTTCTCGCCAAAAACAGTGTCGAATTTTTTATAAATTCCCACCGCTGCAGAAAATGAATCCCCTTCGAGTTGCGCCAAAGTTGCAGGATTATAAAATGCCGAGCCCGACGAATCGCCAACCACAGCTGTAGCCGCTCCGCCCATTCCCGCGGAAAGATCACCGATCAATATGGAATTGTAATTGGAAAAACCGGCAATCGATTTTACTCCAGTCAGCAATAGACCCACCACCAGACCAAAAGCCATTTTGCTAAAAATTCGATTTTTTTTATTTATGTGTGTTTTATTGTCCATAGAAATGATGATTCCTCGAACTGAAAAAAAGAGCAATGATTCAGATTGTCATCTCTGGACCACACAAGCCTTGTCCACGTGAGGACTGAAAGACACAAAGATTATGGATGCAAAAATAAATTTCTACACACAGAAATTTCGCTTTGCTTTCCGTTGCCCAAGCAAGGAAACTAATATTAATTCTGTATTTTTTCATGGAGGCTCAATGTCTATCCCATTCATCGATTTAAAAACTCAATACAATGCACTTAAAGAATCAATTAACTCTCGGATCACTAAAGTCCTCGAGAGCGGGGCTTACATTAATGGGCCCGAAGTGCAAGAGCTTGAAACTAAACTTGCTCAACATACAGGCGTTAAATACTCAATTGCTTGCGCGAGTGGAACAGACTCACTTCTGATTCCCATGATGGCTTTGGGAATCAAAGCAGGGGACGAAGTTATTACCACCGCATTTTCATTTATTGCGACAGCAGAAACCATAGTTTTGGCAGGAGCTAAACCGATTTATGTAGATATTGATCCAGTGACCTTCAATATTGATTCAGCAAAAATTGAAGCTGCCATCACTCCAAAAACTAAAGCAATCATGCCAGTGTCTTTGTACGGACAAGTTGCCGATATGGACGAAATCAATGCGATTGCTAAAAAACACAATCTTTTTGTCATTGAAGATCTTGCCCAAAGTTATGGAGCGAAGTACAAAAATAAACGCAGCGGCAGCCTCTGTACTGTCGGGGGAACCAGCTTTTATCCGGCCAAACCCTTAGGTTGTTATGGCGATGGTGGGGCCATTTTTACGAATGACGATAAACTCTATAAGGCGATGAAGGAAATTCGCGATCACGGCTCTGAAAGCCGTTATTATCACACCCGCTTAGGATTAAATGGCCGTTTAGATACAATTCAATGCGCAGTGCTCTTGGCAAAAATGGAGCGTTACGACTGGGAAATTGAGCAAAGACAGCGTATTGCTAAAACCTTCAATCAAGCCTTTGCAGAAATTAAAGCTGCGGATTTTTCTTTCCCTCATATAAAATCAGATCGGGATAGCGTTTGGGCTCAATACACTTTAACGGTTAACAATCGTGATGCTTTCCAAAAAAAGCTCTCCGAGATGGGTGTTCCAACAACAGTTCATTATCCCCGCACAATGCCTGACCAGCCCTGGTACAAAGAACACACGGCTAATCCCACAACAGACATAGCAAAAGCGCGCTGGGCCGCCGAACATGTGATTAGTCTACCGATGTTTCCTGATATGGACAGAGCGACACAAGATAAAATCATTGAATGCGTCATCAAAGCTGTGCGATAACAGCCGAATGACAGGATTTAATTCGCTCGCAAAGACAGTTTCATTTCAATTCGGTTCAAGAACCTTCACTTGGGGTGATGCAAAGAATTTTGTTCTCTTTGCTGGACCTGATATCATTGAAGACGAAGGCTTAGTAATGGAAACCGGCCAAGAAATTCAACGAGTCACCAAAACTTTAGGCATTCCTTGGATTCTCAAATGCTCTTTTGATAAAGCCAATCGACAAAGCTCCGCTAGTTTTCGCGGTCCTGGCGTCGATCAAGCTCTTAAGTCCCTTTTAAAACTAAAGACGAAACTCGACGCTCCCCTATTGACGGATGTTCATGAAACTCAGCAGGTGGGGCCAGTCGCTGAAATTGCTGATGTTTTACAAATCCCCGCATTTCTGTCGCGACAAACCGATCTTTTAATCGCCGCAGCTCAAACGGGCAAAGTTATTCATATTAAAAAAGGCCAATTTCTGGCTCCATGGGATATGAAATCCATTGCCAATAAGGCCGTACAAGCCGGGAATAGCAAAATTCTTCTCTGTGATCGTGGCACAACCTTTGGCTACAATCGTTTGATCAATGACATGACCGGTTTAGTTGAAATGCGAAATCTTGGGTTTCCTGTAATTATGGATGCGACCCACTCCACTCAGCTTCCTGGAGCCACTGGCGAAAGCAGTGGTGGCCGCAGCGAGATGGTTTGGCCCTTAGCGCGAGCCGCAATGGCTGTCGGAGTCGATGGCGTCTTTTTAGAAACTCATCCACGTCCCGAGCAAGCTCTGTGTGATGGACCGACCTCGCTTCCTCTTAAAAACTTAGAAAAAGTGCTTATGAACTTACAAAATATTTTTAAAACTCATAATCCTGGTTGAGTGTTTGAATGGACCAAACTAAATCCTATCGAAAACATCTCAGCACCCTAATTAAAATTTTGATCGCCGCCGGAATTATTTACTGGCTTGTTCAATCAGGTAAATTAAACTTTTCTGCCTTAAAAAGCATGCTGAGCCCAGTCCCTTTTATTCTTGGTACTGTGCTTTTAGGCCTTAGTTTCATCTTTGCTACTCTTCGTTGGGGTGTTCTATTAAAAACACAAAATATTGAAGCTCGAACTTGGCCTTTGCTAAAGCTGACTCTGATCGGGACTTTTTTCAATTACGCCATGCCGGGCGGAGTTGGGGGAGATTTAGTTAAAGCTTTTTATTTTTATAAAGAGCAAACCGATTCGAAAGTAGCCGCTATTTCTAGCGTTGCGGTGGATCGCATTCTTGGACTTTACACGATGGTGTTAATGGCGCTGGTGGTGATGATTTATGATTTTCAGCACATTCAATCTTCTGTGATTCTTCATAAACTTTTCTTTATTTTTTGTTTAATCTTTTTTGTTTTCACTCTTACTTTGTTTTTATTATTTACACGAAAATATTTTTTTCAAAGTAAGATTCAAAAAATTTTAGAGCTCCTACCCAAAAAAGAAAAATTTATTAAACTTTACACCTCTACTCAGCTCTATGGCAGTTCCCCTTGGCGGCTGCTTCAAGTTGTTGGTTATAGTTTAATCGCACAAATCGCCGGGATCTTTTTTCTTATTCTTGCCGGACAAGTTTCCGGTTTAGCGGAAAACGCCAAATGGTCCACCTACTTTTTAGTTGCTCCACTGGGATTCATGGCTACAGCTGTTCCAATTTCCCCAGCAGGTATTGGCGTTGGTCAGGCCGCCTTTTACTTTTTGTTTAATAATTATCTTGGCTATAAATCTGAATTAGGACCAACTATCATCACGGCAATGCAAATTTTCCAAATGTCATTTGGATTGATCGGAGCTTTCTTTTATTTGCAAAGAAAAGAAAAATCAGTCCAAGTACTTGACATGACCTGACTCAACCAAAGATTTTTCAATTAGAAAACAAAGAGTATGATAAATCGCAATGTGGGCTTCTTGAATTTGTGCCGTCTGATTTCCAGGAGCAAGAATAGTAAGATCAGCAAGGGCTCGCGCTTTTCCACCGTCAAAACCAGTTAATAAAATAGATTTAACATTTTTCAATTTGGCCCGCTCAAGTGCCTTTAAAATATTTTTTGAATTTCCAGATGTCGTAATAGCCAAGAAAATATCAGGAGGTTGCGCTAAACCTTGCAGCTGCCGATCATAAATAAAATCATAACCATAGTCATTGCCGACCGCTGTTAACAAGGAAGTATCCACCGTCAGGGCAATTGCCGCAATCGAGGTTCGGTCCCTGGAAAGCTTGGCCACAAGTTCTGCAGCAATGTGCTGAGCATCTGCTGCTGAGCCACCATTTCCTGCAGTTAAGAGTTTACCACCCTTCTTTATACTTTCGATAATCCATTCAGCCGCAGTCATCAGCTGAGCTTGGACTTCGCCTGATTCGGACAGTTTCACGAGGTTGTTTGCCGATTCCTTAAAACTACTCTGAATGTATTCTTTCAAATTCATCGCAACCTCGTAGACCTAGTGTACAGAGAAACTCTCTGTTGATAAATCATATCTTAACAAAAAACTTCGACTCGGCACAGAATTCCTACTCCTCTTGCAAATTCACAGGAAATATTTGAAGTTATTGAGGACACGCCCTAGTTAATTTCAATTTAGATGAGGACATATGACATTACTCTTAAAGCAAATTTTTGCCTTTTTTAAACTCCTTAATTCCGATACAGGCACTAACCCTTTGGCTGCTGGACTTACTTGCGGAATAATTCTGGGTTTTGCTCCCTTTATTTCGCTGCAAACTCTACTCATTTTTCTTTTAGTTTTTATTTTTCGAATTCAATTGGGTGCTGCCTTTTTATCCGCCTTCTTCTTTAAATTTGTCGCTTATCTTTTTGACCCTGTCGCCGACGTTCTTGGACAAAAATTTCTTCAAAGCCCAGCTCTGCGTCCCCTGTTTGTCAGTCTTTACAACGCTCCTTTAGTCCCAATGACACGTTTCAATAACAGCATTGTTATGGGCTCTATGGTTGTTTCTATTCTGCTTGCTCCTCTTGCTTTCTTTATTTTTAAAGCCCTGATCCTGAAATATCGTGAAACTGTCTTGGCTCGATTTAAAGAAACTAAAATGTGGAAAGCTTTCAAAGCAACCGCATTTTATAATTGGTACTGCAAATACGATAGCCTTTACGGCGTCCACGGAAATTAAACACCTCTTCTCTCATCACAACCACGAAAAAGGACTTCACCTTGAAAAATGAAACTGAAAACAAGCCAAAAAAAATCAAGAAACCAAAAGGTCCCATCCGTTGGGAAGCCATTGTCCCAGTCACCATCATCGTTTTGGTCATGGTCCTTTATTTTCATTTTCTTTTTGATCTTCACCTCAGAAAAACTATGGAATGGGTTGGCTATCAAGTGGTCGGCGCCGAAGTCGACGTGGAAAAACTCGAAACAAGTTTTTTTAAGGCTTCCTTGCGCATTCAAGGAGTCAATATTACTGATGCCGATCAACCTAAACAGAATTCCATCAGCATAGGTGATATTCGTTTCTCGATGTTATGGGACGCTCTTTTAAGAGCAAAAATTGTTGTTAACGAGGTTGCAGTTGAGCAAATCGAATTCAATAAAATCAGAAAAACTCCTGGCAAAGTTAAACCTCCAGAACCCGTTACTCCTGAAAAAGACTCCGCCATGTCGAAGGAGGCTGAAAAAGTCAAAGGCTTGGCACTAAACCAAATTGAAAAAAAAGGTGAAGACAATGTTTTGGGTGATATTGTTGCCATGCTCGGTGGTTCTTCGTCGGATATGCAACTCGAGAAATTAAATCAAAGCCTTATTTCTAAAGAAAAAGCTAAAGCACTTGAAGCGGATTTCCAAAAAAAGCAAACCGCATGGCAAGAGCGAATTAAACAACTTCCGCAAGGCAAAGACTTCCAGATGTTAGGTGATCGCCTTGGTAAAGTGAAAACAAGTAATTTTAAGTCACCTCAAGAACTGCAAGATTCTTTGAAAGAAATTGATTCCATCCTTAAGGAAGGGGATGCCAAACTCAAAGTTGTTCAGACTGCAAATAGTGATTTCAACACTGATCTTAAAGGCGCACAGGATGGGCTCAAAGACCTTGATGCACAAATCAAAGCAGACATTAAAGATCTTGAAAAACACTTTAAGATTCCAAAAATTGATGCCAAATCAATTAGCATGTCTGTTTTTAAAAAGTACCTGGCACCTTATATGGAAAAGGTTAATAAGTATAAAGCCATGTATGAAAAATATGCGCCACCTAATCTAATTAAGAAAAAGGACGGCAGCAATGAAGAGCCCGAGATAGCGATCCAACCTCGTCCTCGAAGCAAAGGCGTGACTTATGAGTTTGGTCGGCCCAATTCTTATCCCTTATTTTGGTTGAAAAAAACTTCGATAAGCTCGCAAGCAGGAGCTTCACCCTATTCTGGAGACATCAAGGGACAAATCACTGACATCACTTCGAATCAAGTTCTTACTGGGAAGCCCACTGTTATCGATATCGCCGGTGATTTCCCACCTCAAAATATTCGCGGTACAGATTTAAAAATTGTCTTGAACAATACCACCTCGGTCAGCAAGGCAGATCTGACTTTCAAAGTGGGTTCCTACCCACTTGCCGAAAAGGAATTTGTCCAATCTCCTGATGTAAAAATTGGTTTTAAAAAAGCTCAGGGCTCATTGTTGGTAAATGCCCATCTCGAGGCCTATAAAGATTTAAAAATGAAGCTTGATAATCAATTTAAAAATATCGACTACGATGTGTCTTCGAAAGATGCCGTCGCCGATTCAATATTGAAGAATGTTTTTGCCGGTATTCCTCAGGTCAGTTTGGTGGCCGAGGCCAACGGCCTTCTTCCACATATTAATTTTGATATTGAGTCCAATCTTGGTTCTGAACTGCAAAAAGGTTTTCAAAAACAAATTCAACTAAAGATCGATGAAGCCCGAAAGAAAATCGAGCAGTATGTTCAAAAGGAAATTGCTCAGCATAAAGAAAAAATAGAAGGTCAAATAAACCAACTCAAATCTCAGGTAGAAAAAGAACTTAAAAAAGTTCAAGATCAAGCGGAAGCTCAGAAAAAGGCCGCCGAATCTAAAACGGATCAAGCCAAAAAAGATGCCGAAAACCAAGGAAAGAAAAAGCTTGAAGAAGAAGGCAAAAAAGCCGTCGACGATTTGAAAAAGAAATTTGGTTTATAATTCTTCTTTCAAACAAGCACTTGCTTTAGTTGGCCGATTTGCTACAAGAGTCTTGAATCTTTAACGAATAGGAGCCAATTTATGAAGATCATATTAGCCACACTAATGATATTATCCGCTTCGCTAGCTGGATTTGCTGATGAACCTCAATCTAAAAAAGATGCAAGAAATATTGCAAATATCTTTATTCATAATCCATCTTTGGCACAAGATATCCACGCACAAAATCTATCAGTACTTGATTTTACCAGCACAATAATAAAACCCGGCGGGCTAGATATTACAGAATACAACTTTAAGCTTGGCAGAATTTGTGAATGTGTGCCGAAGTATGGTTCTTTAAAAGTCATTCAAGACCAAACTCCGATTGGGCATGATGGGCCTACGGAATACCAAATTGATCTTAAGATAACTGAAAAACCCTAATTCTTAGAGGATCTAATCAACCCTCTTCAACACAGACTCAATGTATTCAATTGATTGCGGCGTATACCAGCCAATCGAGCCGATGATTTTTTTCTCCAGCTTCCCGCTAGTCCTCACAATAAAAGATTCGGGCAATCTTTGGACTTTAAATGAGTCGGCAATATTTCGATTCTGATCCCAGATTATTTTAATGTTTGCTGCCTTAAGTTTAGAAAATGACTTCATAAAAACTTGAATATCTTCTATTTTTTCATCATTGGAAATTGCCAAAATCTCGATTCTATCTTTAAAATGCTCGGCCAATTTCACCAGTGACGGAATTTCTTCGATGCAGGGACCGCACCAGGACGCCCAAAAATTAACAATAACTAACTTCCCTGGTTTTGCTGATAACTCAATTTTTTCTCCCTCAATTGTTTGGGTAGAAAAAGTTGGCACTCCATTTTTTTCCATCTGTTGTACGGCTTCTATATGGGAACTGCTTGCGACCGGTCGACCCGACAAATATGAATACAGACCAAGAAAAACTAGAATAAAAATAGCTACGACAGCCGATGCTTTAAGATGTGATTTCATTCTAAAATTATGCCTGAAAAACAAAAAGACTCAATAGGATGAGTCTTTTTATTCAATTTCTCGTTTATTATAAATAAATTATGATCTGGATTCGACTCTAGATTGTTTCTGCATCTGTTTCACAGATTTTTTCTTAGCCGCCAACTGTCTCATTTTAAGTCTTCGAGCAACTGTAGCTTCTTTTTTTGCAGTCTTATCTTCTTTTTTCTCGCCTTTTTTGTCAGACTTCGCAGTCTTACCTTTGGCATTGAAATCGTAATCAACAAACTCGAGGAAAGCCATTTCCGCTGTATCGCCTGGTCGGCGACCAATTTTAATAATTCGAGTATAGCCACCTGGTCGAGTTTTAAATCGAGGTGAAATATCTTTAATTACTGAATCAATGGCTTTTGGATTTGGATATCGTGACAAAAGCAATCTTCGCGTAGCCGTATCGCCATCTTTCCCCAGAGTTACTAGTTTCTCAGCGTGACGACGAATTTCTTTCGCCTTCTGAACTGTCGTGGTAATTCGACCGTGCTCGATCAAAGAAATGACCAATCCACGAACCAAAGCTCTTCTTGGTCCACTTGCACGTGAGAAATGTTGTATTCTTCTTCTATGAGCACTCATGACAAACTCCGCTTACTGTTGTTCTCGTTTTTGAGGAGGATTATTAGGATCCCATCCTACAGGTGGCCAGCCATCGATTTTCATTCCAAGGCCCAGACCCATCTCTGACAAGATTTCTTTAATTTCATTTAATGATTTTCTACCAAAATTCTTAGTTTTCAACATCTCGGCTTCTGATCTTACAACCAATTCGCCAATGTATCTGATGTTGGCATTTTTTAAACAGTTTGCAGATCGAACTGAAAGCTCAAGATCATCAACTGAACGAAATAAATTATCGTTCAATTGAGGAGATGAAGAGTCTTTTTTCTCTTCAGCTGGCTCCATTGTTTCATCAAAAGTCATAAAAATCTGAAGTTGTTCTTTCATGATTTTTGAAGCCAATGCCACAGATTCTTCTGGCTTCAAAGATCCATCAGTCCAAATTTCTAAAGCTAAAGCATCATAGTCAGTTCTTTGACCAACACGAGCATTTGAAACATTGTAATTAACTTTTCGAATTGGGCTGTACAAAGCGTCTACGGGAATAAATCCAACAGGCATCTCTTCTTCGCGATTTTCAGTTGGCACATAGCCACGGCCGTAACTGATGATAATTTCAGCGTTGAAATTAGCGTTCGCGCCCAAGGTTGCTATGTGCTGCTCTTTATTCAAAACTTCGATCTTATCGCTTGTTTGAATGTCTGCAGCAGTCAGTTTGCCAGGACCTTTTTTTGAAATCTTAAGAGTCAAAGTATCAGGCGTGAATTGACGGAAACGCACTTCCTTCAAATTCAGGATAATATCCGTAACATCCTCAAGAACATCAGGAATAGTTGTGAACTCGTGAAGTACGCCTTCGAACTTCACCGCAGATACTGCCGAACCCATCATTGAGCTCAATAGAATGCGTCGAAGTGAGTTTCCTAAAGTTACGCCGAATCCTCTTTCAAGAGGACGTACAATAAAACGCGCGTAATCAGTACGAAGAGATTCACGATCAACTTCAAAACCTTTAGGTTTGATCATCTCTCTCCAAAATTTATAATAGTGCTCTTGCATAATTTCTGTCTCCCTGACGCTTATCTTGAATAGTATTCAACAATCATATTTTCTTCAGAAGGCACGGTCACTTCAGCACGAGTTGGCAGATCCTTAACAGTTCCTGAAAACTTGCCATGATCCGCTTCAAGCCAAGCTGGCACTGAACGTCGCGCAACAGACTGTACAGCAGCCTGAATACGGGTTTGATTTTTACTTTTTTCATCAACTTGAATAACATCGCCTTTATTCACAAGAATACTTGGAATATTTGCACGTTTTCCATTGATAAGAATATGGTTATGTCTCACAAGTTGACGAGCTTCACGTCGTGAAGCTCCATAACCTAAAGAGTAAACGACATTATCTAATCGCATTTCTAAAAATTTAAGCAAAGCCGTTCCAGTTAGTTCTTTTGAAGCACTGGCTTCTTTGAAATAACGACGGAATTGTTTTTCAGATAATCCATACCAACGTTTTGTTTTTTGTTTTTCACGTAATTGAAGTGCAAATTCAGAAAATTTCAATCGAGATTGACCATGTTGTCCTGGCGGGTAAGGTCGTCGATCAAACGAACATTTATCGGAATAACAACGATCTCCCTTAAGGAATAATTTGATATTTTCTCTTCGGCACAATTTACAAACACTGTCGTTCACGCAGCTCACTTTATTCTCCTGTATTCTTAAATTCGACGACGTTTGGGTGGTCGGCAACCATTATGAGGAACTGGAGTTATATCTTTTAAAGATAAAATTCGCATTCCTGTTGCTGCCAATGCACGTATGGCAGGTTCACGTCCAGCACCAGGCCCCTTAAGTAGCACATCAACTGATTTCATGCCAGCTTCCATTGCCTTTTTTGCTGCATCTTCAGCAGCAACTTGCGCCGCAAATGGAGTGCCCTTGCGACTTCCTTTAAAACCTAGGTGTCCTGCGGAACTCCAAGCGACTGTGTCGCCATTTGGATCTGTCATCGTTATAATCACATTGCCAAATCCAGCTTGAATGAAACAATAGCCTTGAGGCACGTTTCTTTTAATTTTTTTCTTTGCTGGAGAACCAGCCTTAGTTTGTGCCGATGCTGCGGCTTTATTTTCAGTACTCATGAAACATTAACTCCTAGAATTAAACAGCTTTTTTCTTATTAGCGACAGTTTTCTTAGGGCCTTTTCTTGTGCGTGCATTTGAACGCGTATTTTGACCACGAACAGGTAAACCTTTTCTGTGTCGAGTGCCGCGATAACAGTTCAAATCCATCAATCGTTTAATCGATAAACCAACATCACGTCGAAGATCTCCTTCAACTTTGAAATGTTGTTCAATGTAAGCTCGAATATTTGCAATATGTTCATCCGTCAAACCTTCAGTACGAAGAGTTGCTGGAATTTGCGCTATTTCACAGATTTTTTTGGCGCGAGGTCGTCCAATTCCAAATATATAAGTTAAAGCAATTTCCACTCGTTTATTTCGAGGAAGATCGACTCCTAACAAACGTGCCATAACTAGCCCTGCCTTTGCTTGTGCTTAGGATTTTCGCAAATAACCCTGATAACACCTTTGCGTTTAATGACTTTGCACTTGTTGCAAATTTTTTTTACTGATGGTCGTACTTTCATAATGCACCCTATTTTACAAATGCGGTCCGGAAAATTAACACTTCAAAATGATCATGTCCACAAGATAGTCAAATCTATTTTAAAAGAGACTCTACATTCTTATAAACTTCCTCCGAAGATTTATTCCCATCGACCTCAAAATACTTTCCTAACTTCCTATAATATTCCTTAAGAGGGCTCGTATAGTCCTCATAAGCTTTTAACCTTGTCTCTATGACACTTTCTTGATCATCAGGTCTTTGTACAACCTCACCACCACAAGCATCACAAATCCCAGCTTTGCGAGTGGGTTTAGATATCAAGTGATATACCGCCCCGCAATTTTTACACACTCTACGACCTGTCAGACGTCCAAGAAGTTCCGTTTTTGGAACATGAATAAAAATCGATTTTTCGATTTTTATATTCAACTTCGAAGTCAACAAATCCAAAGCTTCAGCTTGGGCCACCGTTCGTGGAAACCCATCGAGGATAAAATTCTTATTTTGCCCTCGAAGTACCTCTTCAACCATCCCAATCACAATAGAGTCAGGTACCAATTCCCCTCTATGCATAAATTCTTGAGCTCGTTTTCCCAGATCAGTCTTGTTCTTGATCGCCGATCTAAACAAGTCTCCTGTGCTGATCTGAAACATATTCTTTCTCTCAATGAGCAATGAAGATTGTGTTCCCTTCCCTGCTCCAGGAGCTCCAAAAAGAATAATGTTCAAAATTGAACCCTCCGGCTCTTAATTTTAGTCTTAGTTAAAAAGCCTTCGTACTTTTGACTCAGAATATGTGACTGAATTTGTTGAGCCGTATCTAAAGCCACGCCCACCAAAATAAGCAAACTTGTTCCGCCAAAATAAAAAGGAATATTAAACTGATTAGATAAAATGCCAGGCAATACGCAAACAGTACTCAGATAAATACATCCAGCCACGTTTACGCGATCCAAAACCTTCTGAATATAATCGGACGTGCTGTTGCCAGCGCGAACGCCAGGAATAAACCCGCCGTATTTTTTTAAATTTTCAGCAACATCTTTGGGATTAAAAACAATTTCCGTATAGAAGAATGCAAAAAAGATAATTAAACTGACAAATAAAATATTAAATATCGTTCCCGAAGGATTCAGCGAATCTTGCAGAGCCTTCAACCAAGGAACTTGGTAAAATTGTGCAATCGTTGCTGGGAACATTAGTAAAGAGCTTGCAAAAATAGGTGGAATAACTCCAGAGAAATTAACCTTTATTGGAAGATGGCTGCTTGGTGCCGTCATCGACTGCATTCCGGCTTGCCCTCTTTGAGAGTACTGAATGGTAATTCTTCGCTGTGCTACTTCCATATAGATAACGGCTGCAACAGTTAAGATCATGAAGGCCAATAAAATCAGAGCTACGGCAAACTTCATTTCGCCTTGAGAAATTAATTCTATTAATTGTTGAGCGCTGGAAGGAATTGATGAGGCAATCCCAGTGAAAATGATCAAGGAAGAACCATTCCCAATGCCTCGTTCGGTAATCTGTTCTCCTAACCACATGATAAAACAAGTTCCAGCTGTAAGAGTAATCACCGTCATTACTTGAAAAGGTAAAAAACCAATTACGCTTGAAACAACAAGCAATTTCCCATCAGGGCTACTTTGATGCGACAACCACGAACTGATTCCAATACCTTGGATAACAGCCAGTCCAACCGTAGCGTAGCGTGTATACTGAGTAATTTTTCGACGACCATACTCGCCTTCTTTTTTCAAAGCTTCTAAGTAAGGAACCGCAGAAGTTAATAATTGAAAAATAATTGATGCCGAAATGTACGGCATAATTCCTAGTGCAAAAACACTGAACTGGGAAAGTGCGCCGCCGCTGAAAGTATTAAACAATCCAAAAATTCCACGGCTTTGTGCTTCAAAAAATGAAAGCACTGCTGCACCATCTACCCCGGGAGTGGGAACATGGACACCAATTCGATAAATGGCTAACATTCCCAAAGTGAAAAGTATGCGTCGTCTTAGATCCGAATTTTTAGAAAAACTATCAATAGCAGACACTCAAAATCCTTTTTTATAGCTTAGTAATTTCTGTTTTTCCACCGGCCGCTTCAATGGCCTTTTTTGCTGACTCACTAAATTTATGAGCTTTTACCGTTAACGCCTTAGTTATCTTTCCCATTCCTAAAATCTTAACTGGTCCTTTGTTCACTAAGCCTGCTGTTTTCAAAGTTTCCATTGTCACTTCACCTGAAAAATCAGCTAACTGACTTAAATTTATAATTTCATAGTGAGTTGCAAAAGCTTCATTCGAAAAACCAAACTTTGGCAAACGACGATGCAATGGAGTTTGACCGCCTTCAAAACCACGGCGAATACTTCCGCCACTGCGTTGCGTTTGGCCTTTGCCACCTTTTCCAGAGTAACCACCGAGTCCGGAACCAATTCCGCGACCAACGCGTTTACGATAATGAGTCGATCCTGCTTTAGGAGATAATTCCGATAATAAACTCATTGTCTACCTCACCACTTCCACATCAACAAGATGTTGAACTTTCATTATTTGCCCGCGATTAGCAGGAGTATCTGTTATATTTGATGATTGACGAATCTTGCTCAACCGAAGACAACGCATTGTCTCTTTTTGAGTTTCCGTGCACCCAATCAACGATCTTTTTAATGTTACCTTGAAAGTTTTTGCCATAAAAACACCTTAAACTTTTTTAAGTTGTCCAAGACCATTCAACGTGGCTCGAACTGCATTGTGAGGATTTCTTGTTCCAACACATTTAGTTAAAATATCCTTTACTCCAACAGATTCTAAAACGGCTCGAACTGCTCCACCGGCGATGACACCAGTGCCTGGTGCCGCTGGTTTCATAATAACTTTAGCAGCTCCAAACGTACCAATCACCTCATGATGAATTGTGCGGTTATCTTTTAGAGAAATACTTCGAGATGCTTTTTTTGCTGAGCGGCTAGCTTTCCCAATAGCTTCAGGAACTTCGCCGGCTTTACCAGAGCCAAAACCAATCTCACCCGACTTGTTACCAACAACTACGAGAGCGGCAAAAGAAAATCGTCTTCCGCCTTTGACCACCTTAGTGACCCTGTTAATTGCTACGACTCGTTCTTCAAATTCAGTCGACACTTTTTCCATCGATCACTCCTTAAAAATTCAAACCAGCTTCACGAGCGCCATCAGCCAAAGACTGAACACGGCCATGATAAATATAACCATTACGATCAAATACGACGTCTTTTATTTTTTTCTGAATTGCTATTTTTGCAACTTCAGCACCAACCATTTTTGCTAATTCCCGCCCTTTGGTTTTAGCTTCCAAAGTCAATGAAGACGCAGAAACCAAAGTATGGCCAGTTACATCGTTAATAATTTGAGCATAAATGTGGCTACCGCTACGAAAAACACAGAGTCGAGGACGTTCGTCAGTACCTTTAACAGTTTTACGAATACGAATTTTTTTCGTTAGACGATTTATCTGTCGTTCGCTGGTGTGTTTTCTAAACTTTAATTTCATCATAAAAATACCTCTTAAATATCAAATAAAATCTATTTACCTGCTGACTTACCAGCTTTGCGACGAATTTTTTCACCCGAATAACGTACACCTTTACCAAGATATGGCTCTGGTGGTCTGAATGAACGAACTTTCGCAGCAACTTGTCCAACCAATTCTCGGCTAGGACCAGAAATCATAATCGCCGTTTGTTTTTCAACTTTAATTTCGATGCCTTCAGGAATATCAAATGAAATTGGGTGGCTAAAACCAAGTGCCAATTCCAATTTTTTTCCTGCTACACTGGCTCGATATCCAACGCCCTGAAGCTCAAGAGTTTTTGTAAAGCCTTTTGAGACCCCACTCACCGCATTTTGCAGCAAAGCGCGATAAAGACCATGCAAAGCACGAGCTTCTTTTGTTTCAGAATTCCGAGTGAGAATAACTTTTTTTCCTTCAACCTTTGCAGAGACCTCAGGTTTCATAGAAATATTCAAAGTGTGCTTAGCACCTTTAACAGATAATTCATTTTTTGCAGAAACCGAAACTTGCACTTTATCATCAAAATAAACTGGTGCTTTTCCTATACGTGACATTTTACACCTACCAAACTGAGCAGAGAATTTCTCCGCCCAACTTCTTGTCTTTTGCCTGTTTAGAACCGATAATTCCTTGGCTGGTACTCAAAATCGAGAAACCCAAACCAGACCGAACACTCGGTACTTTATCGTTTTGTACATAAACACGTCGACCCGGCCGACTGATTCGATCAATTGCCGTGATCACGTGATTTCCAAGATCATCATATTTCAAATAAATTCTCATAATTCCTTGTTTTGAATCCTTAGCGATTTTAAAACTTCGAATGTAGCCTTCATTAACAAGGATTTGCGCAATGCCCGCTCGTAACTTTGAAGCTGGCACATCCAATTTTTCGTGTTTCGCTACGCCCGCATTTCTAATAACTGTAATAAATTGTGAAATTGTATCCATTTTTCCCTCTTACCAACTGGCTTTCGTAACACCAGGCAATTTACCGTCGAGCGCTAATGCTCTGAATGCAATTCTTGATAATCCAAATTTTTTGTAACAGCCACGGGGACGTCCAGAAAGCACACATCGTGTAATTACCCGACAAGGTGAAGTGTCTCGAGGTAACTTCTGTAGTTTTTTTCTCGCTGTCGTTCTGTCTTCATCAGACAACTTAAAATTAACAGCCGCTTCTCGAAGCTCTTTTCGATGCTTCCAATAGCGAGAAGATTTGTCTTTTCTCTTATTATTTTTCATGATCGCAGCTAAACGAGCCAAGATGCACCTCTTCCTTTATTTCCTAAACGGCATTCCGAGAGCCTCAAGTAAAGCTCTACCTTCTGTATCACTATTTGCAGTTGTGCAAATTGTAATGTTCATTCCACGTACTTTTTCTACTTTATCGTAATTGATTTCAGGAAACACAATTTGTTCCTTCAAACCCATATTGTAATTACCACGACCATCGAATCCTTTAGTCGGAAGTCCACGAAAGTCACGAACACGTGGCAAAGCCAAAGTATTCAAACGATCCATGAAAGACCACATTCTTTCCCGACGCAAAGTCACTCGAGCACCAATGGAAAGACCTTTTCTTAATTTAAAATTAGAAATGGCTTTCTTTGATTTCGTGATAACCGCTTTTTGCCCAGCAATTGAAGTGATTTCATCCACAACTGCATTCAAAACTTTTGGATTTTGAACAGCATCGCTGGTGCACACGCTGATTATAATTTTCTCTAAACGAGGGACCTGCATAACGTTCTTTGCACCCAGTTGTTTAGCTAACTGAGGAACTATTTCTTTTTTGTACTTCTCTTGCAATCGATTCATAATGACCTCTATAGGACCTCAGGAGCCAAGGAAACAATCTTCACAAATTGCTTTGCGCGAAGTTCTCTGGCTACTGGACCAAAAATACGTGTACCAATCGGTTCTTTTGCTGCATTGATCAAAACGGCAGAGTTATCATCAAAACGGATATAAGATCCATCTGGTCTTCTCAGCTTATGAACAGTTCTCACCACAACAGCTTTGGCGACTTCGCCTTTTTTTACTTTAGCATTTGGAAGAGCCTCTTTAATTGAAACGACAATAATGTCGCCAATCGCCGCGAATCTTCTCTTGGATCCTCCAAGAACTTTGATGCACATGACTTCCTTGGCACCCGAATTATCTGCAACATTTAAACGTGTTTGCATCTGTATCATGTCATCTCCTACTTGTTCGTCGACTCGATGATTTCGCTCAAAGCCCAACGCTTTGTTTTGCTCAACGGTCGAGTTTCGAAAATTCGAACAATGTCACCAATCTTTGCCTGTTTTTTCTCATCATGAGCTTTAAATACGGAAGTCTTCTTTACGTATTTACCATATTTTTTGTGTCTCACCATTCGGTAGATCAAGACAGAAATTGTTTTCTCCATTTTATTAGAGATCACTTCTCCGGTCACTTCTACTTTTCGTCCTCTGGAAGACGTTTCTTCTTGAGTTTTCATTTTTTCCCTCTACTCAAATTATCGAGCTACTTTTTTTACGATAGCCGTATTTATTTTTGCAATATCTCGTCGCAAATTTTTAATTTCAATTGGGTTTGAAAGTTGACCAATTGAATTTTTAATCTTTGCTTGAAAAAGAGCTTCGCTTAATCCCGCTCTTTTCTTTTTTAACTCCACCACTGATAAATCTTTAATCTCAGTAAATTTCATCTTCTACTCCCGAACCAGAAAACGTGTTTTGAAAGGTAGCTTGTAGGCAGCACGATCAAATGCTTCTTTAGCTTGCTCTCGAGTTACACCATTCATTTCAAATAAGATCCGGCCTGGCAATACTCTGGCTACCCAATATTCTGGATTTCCTTTACCGCTTCCCATCCTTGTTTCAGCTGCTTTTTTTGTAACAGGAGTATCTGGATAAACACGACACCAGAATTTACCGCCTCTTTTTACGCTACGTGAAATTGCAATCCGACCAGCTTCAAGCTGGCGTGCTGTCAAGCGGCCTTCTTCAATGGCTTGTAATCCATAATCACCGAAATCCAAGTGACAACCGCGAACGGCAAAACCAGTGGCTCGACCAACAAACTGTTTACGATATTTTACTCGCTTAGGACTTAACACGGCCGGCCTCCTCAACTTCTCGGGCTGACAATATATCGCCTTTATAAATCCATACTTTTAAACCAATAATTCCATAACTTGTTAAGGCTTCAGCCGTTCCATAATCAATATCTGCACGCAATGTATGAAGGGGAACACTTTTCTCGTTGTACCACTCTGACCTTGCGATCTCAGCTCCATCTAATCGTCCAGAAACTCTGACTTTAATACCTCGAACTCCACCTTTAATTGCAGCGGCAATAGCTTTTTTCAAAGCTCTTCTCCAAGAAATTCGTTTCTCAAGTTGAAGAGCAATGCTTTCAGCAACTAGTTGCGCATCAAGATCTGGCTTTCGTACTTCTTGAATGCTCAAAAAAACTTCATTTGGAGTTAACTTTTGAACATCAGCTTTCAATGAATCAATTCCTGTTCCTTTTTTACCGATCACGACTCCTGGACGAGCCGTAGAAATAATAATTTTAACTTTTTTAGCGGCTCGTTCGACTTCAATTTTTGATACGCCGGCATGCTTGAGTTTATCTTTAAGATATTTACGAAGACGAATATCTTCGTGAAGATTTTCATAATAGCTATGTCCCTTTGCATACCAACGAGAATCCCAAGTGCGAATCACTCCAAGTCGAAAACCAATTGGATTTACTTTTTGTCCCACTTCTATTTCTCCTCTAGAGTGACGTTAATATGGCTTGTCTTTTTTCTGATCCCATAAGCACGACCTTGAGCGCGCGGACGAAACCTTTTAAGCACTGGCCCTTGATCTACGTAAATTGTTTTTACAAACAACTTATCGACATCCATTATTTTTTTGTCGTCAGCATTTGCTACCGCTGACTCAATCAGTTTTTTAATAATTAAAGCTGACTTCTTATTCAGAAAAGTCAGTGTCTTAACTGCCTGGTTGACGTTTTGACCGCGAACCAAATCAGCCACCAATCGAGCCTTTTGGGCTCCAACTCGTGCATATTTAAGACTTGCTTTGGCTTCCATCTTTCAACCCCTTATTTCTTATCTGCCGCTGGAGCTGAAGGAGCTGCAGCTTTTTTCTCTGAATGTCCAACAAACTTACGAGTTGGAGAAAACTCACCCAGACGATGCCCAATCATGTTCTCTGTGACATAAACAGGCACAAACTGCTTTCCGTTATGAACAGCAAACGTAAGTCCGACAGATTCTGGAAAAATAGTCGAACGACGTGACCATGTTTTAATTACTTTTTTATCATTTTTTTGGATCGCATGATCGATCTTCTTTTGAAGATGCTCATCAATGAACGGTCCTTTTTTTACTGACCTAGCCACAATCTACTCCTACTTACGTCTCTTAATAATTGAAGAATCTGTTCTCTTATTATTTCTTGTTTTAAAACCCTTACACGGTTGTCCCCAAGGCGTGACAGGATGATGGCCTTTTCCAACGCCTTCTCCTCCACCCAATGGATGATCAACTGGATTCATTGCCATACCACGAACTCCAGGACGAATACCTCTCCAACGAGAGCGCCCTGCTTTACCAAGCGAAATATTTTCGTTGTCAGTATTTCCAACCTGCCCAATAGATGCTCTGCAAACAGATAAAATCTTTTTTACTTCTCCGGAAGGAAGCCGAACTTGGCAATACTGTTGTTCTTTTGCAACAAGGATTGCGGCCGTACCAGCACCACGAACCAACTGCGCTCCTTTGCCAGGACGAACTTCAATATTGTGTATTGTTGTACCAACTGGGATTGCAGAAAGAGGCAATGAGTTTCCAGGTTTAATATCCGCTTTTTCACTCGACAATACAGCATCACCAACATTTAAACCAATGGGAGCCACAATGTAGGCTTTTGCACCATCAGCGTAGGCGATCAATGCAATTCGACAAGTTCTGTTAGGATCGTACTCGATCGAAACCACTTTTGCCGGAACTTCAGTTTTATTACGTTTAAAATCAATAATCCGAAATCGACGTTTATGGCCGCCACCGATGTGACGTACTGTGATCTGACCATGATTGTTTCGAGCTGAATTTTTTCGTACTGGCTCAGTCAATGATTTTTCAGGTTTAGTTTTGGTGATTTCAGAGAAATCAAAACCAGTCATACCTCTTCGACCATCTGAGCGCGGACTATATATTTTTATGCCCATACTACGCCCCCTCAAAAAGTGCGATTTTTTCGCCAGCTTTAAGCTTTACAAAAGCTTTTTTCCAACGAGGAGCAGCTGTTCGACCAAATTTTGTTTGTTTCGAATGTCCTCGGCATACCGCAGTTCGTACGCTATCAACTTTAACTGAAAAATTCTTTTCAACTGCTTTTTTTATTTCAACTTTATCAGACTTTTGCTCCACTTCGAAAACATACACACCACCCGCATTGTGGATGGTATTTTTTTCTGTAACGAGAGGAGTTTTAATTATGTTTTTCATCGAACATTCTCCACCAAGCAACGATCAACTATTTTTGCTATAGATTCTTTTGTGATGACTGCTGCATCGTATTTTAACAAATCAAATACATTCAAACCTTCAACTGGAAAGTATTTATAGGCAGTCATATTTCGAGTCGCGCGACTAAATTTGTCGTCAACACTCGCATCAATCAAAACGGCTTTCTTCAAACCGAAAGCTTTTAATTTTTTATTAAGTTCATTGGTTTTGCCGTCAGATTTCAGTTGATCAATAACAAATAATTTTCCTTCTTTATGAAGATGAGACAAAGCCATGGATAAACCCAGTCTTCGAACTTTTTTTGGAAGAACGTAAGAGTAACTGCGAGGCTGTGGACCAAAAATGGTTCCCCCGCCTGGCATCAAAGGAGAACGTGTCGACCCTTGACGAGCATTTCCAGTTCCCTTTTGCTTGAACGGTTTTTTACCGCCACCCGCAACTAAACCTTTGGTTTTTGTCATGCTGGTCCCTTGACGTCGGCAAGCAAGCTGCCAACGAACAACTGTATGAAGCACGTCTTTTTTAACTTCTGTTTCAAAGACTTCAGGGCTCAAATCAACCTGACCCACTTTTTCTTTTTTCCAGTTTAAAACATTCACTGTCGCCATATTATTCTCTCACCAATTTTACTAAAGTGTTTCTAGCACCAGGAACTGGTCCCTTAACCAACAAAACATTTTCTGCCGAATTAACTTCAACGACTTCGACATTTCTAACAGTTACATTTACATTTCCGTATTGCCCTGGGAATTTTTTACCTGGCATAACTCGACCTGGCCATGTTCTATTACCGCTCGATCCTGGACGGCGATGAAAATGCGATCCGTGACTTGCAGGTCCACCCGCAAAGTTCCATCGTTTTACGGAACCCGTAAATCCATGACCTTTGGAGGTTGAAGTTAATTTTACCAGATCACCTTTTGTTAAACTTTCAATTGAAACTTGAGCACCAACAGAAGCGCCGTCAGGTAAACCATGACGAAGTTCTTTAACGTATTGAGCTCCATTTTCAAAACCAGCTTTTTCAAGATGAGCTTTTTCTGCCTTATTTGAATTCTTTGATTTTTTTGGATGACAAGCCATTTGCAAAGCTTCATAGCCATCGTTTTCTTTTGTTTTAACCTGTGAAACAACCCAAGGTTCATATCGCAATACCGTTACAGGAATAGCTTCACCTTGTTCGTTGAATACAGTCGACATGCCTTCTTTAAAGGCGAACAGTCCATTCAATTTGAGATTTTGATTTGCACTTGCTTCACTCACAATAAACTCCCTTTAATTCGCCGAAGTCTTAATTTCGACATCAACACCAGCTGAAAGATCAAGTTTCATCAACTGATCAACCGTTTGTTGAGTGGGTTCAAGAATATCTAACATTCTCTTGTGAGTACGAATTTCAAATTGTTCTCGAGATTTCTTATCCACATGAGGTGATCGTAAAACCGTAAATCGATTGATCCGAGTTGGAAGCGGAATTGGGCCAGCCACTTTCGCTCCAGTTCTACGTGCGGTATCAACGATTTCACGAGTCGACTGATCAAGAAGTTTATGATCAAAAGCCTTTAGGCGAATTCTAATTTTTTGACTTTGCATATCGAATTCTCTTTTGTTTGTTAGTTCCCAATTACTTAGTAACTTAATTGCTTTTTAATTCAGTTTCTTTTCGTTCATCGCCCCATCAAAAACTTTTTCCCAGCGAACCTAGGAGGTTCATTGATTTGAGAGTTTTCTGTAAGCTTTAAACTCGAGTGCGCAAATATGCATTAAATTCTCGGGGCTTGTCAAAGAAATAAGTTGAATATTATTGACAAATTATCGGGGCTCTACAACCCGGCTCTTTAGAATCGGCCAAGTCTTTGTAATATCTCGGATTTCACTTTGGGAGGAACGATTGAGTACTCCAAAAACTCCATGCTAAAACTTGCACGCCCCTGACTGAGGCTTCGCACATCTGTAGCATAACCAAATAAATTTGCTAAGGGTGCCTCTGAAGATATGATTTGGCCACCGCCTGGTCTCACATTCATCGATATAATTTTTCCTCGCCTTGAGTTTAAATCACTGACGATACTTCCAACAAAATCATCGGGCGCGCTAACCTCAAGTTTAAAGATAGGTTCAAGTAATTCCGCCGTTGTCTTGAGAAGGGCTTCACGAAAGGCTAAAGAGGCCGCCGCTTTAAACGACATTTCGCTTGAAGAGTCGGGCTTAGTCTCGACACTCAGAAGAGTTCCTTTTATACCGATTAAAGGATAACTACCCAGAGGACCAACCTCGGCAGACTCGCGAAAACCACTCTCTACGGCTTTAAGGAAGGGAGCCGTAAACTGATTTGTTAAAGCAACTTTTGGATTAAACTGCACGGACTCGTTCTTCCCAATAGGTTCAATCTTCAGAGTCACTTTAGCGAAATGCTCTTCCCCTCCCAATTGGCGCTCATAGACATGTTCCGCTTGAGCGGCATTCGTTATCGTTTCCCGATAGGACACCTGCGGCTTGCCGACATTGGCGTGCACTTTGTGTTCACGAAACAACCGATCAATTAATATATCGAGGTGCAACTCTCCCATTCCCGACAGCAGGATTTGCCCAGTTTCAGCGTCTGTTCGTAAGCGACATGATGGATCTTCTTTTTCAAGTTTTTGCAAACCTTGCATCATCTTTTCTTGATCTGCCGATGATTTTGCCTCGATGGCGACAGAAATGACCGGCTCTGGCGAAGTGATTGATTCAAGGACAACTGGATGAGAAGTTTCACAAAGAGTGTCGCCCGTTCCAGTAAATTTAAGCCCAACGACAGCACCTAAATCTCCCGCTTTAAGATGTTCAATTTCTTCGCGATGATTGGCGTGCATTTTAACAAGCTTTTGAATTCTTTCTTTCTTTTCTGTTCGAGGATTATAAAGCTGATCCCCGACTTTCACTGTGCCCGAGTAAACCCGAACGTAAGTCAAAGTTCCGGCGAAGGGGTCATTAGCAATTTTAAAGGCTAGAGCGGCAACATGAGCCGCAAAATCCGTTTCACAGCTGATTTCTTTTTCAAGTTTTTCAGGATGATGACCCATGATCGGACCAACATCTAAAGGTGAAGGTAAATAATCAATAATGCCATCAAGTAACGGCTGAACACCTTTATTTTTAAAAGCCGAGCCGCAAAAAACCGGAAATGCTTTTTTTGCCAAAGTTCCTTTGCGAAGAGCGGCCTTCAACTCGGCCACGCTAACTTCTTCTCCGTTCAAATATTTTTCGAAGAGAGCATCGTCAAACTCGACAATTTTTTCAACAATTTCAACTCTGTATTTTTCGACATCAGTTTTGTACTCAGCAGGAATTTCGCGAATCTGAAAACTTTCGCCTTTACTGTCGCCAGCCCAGTGATAGGCCTTCCTTTCAAGCAAGTCGATGACTCCCTGAAAACTATCTTCAGATCCCCATGGCACTTGAATTGGAATTGGATTCGCATTTAATTTTTCTTTTATTGAATTAACACTCATCACAAAGTCAGCGCCAACACGATCCATTTTATTGACGAAACAAATTCTTGGAACATGATGTTTGTCCGCCTGTTTCCAAACCGTTTCTGACTGAGGTTCAACACCATTGACCCCATCAAATACCGCGACGGCACCGTCCAAAACTCGAAGTGAACGTTCAACTTCGATGGTGAAGTCAACATGCCCTGGAGTATCGATGATATTGATACGATGATCTTTCCAAAATGCTGTGGTCGCCGCAGAAGTGATCGTGATCCCACGCTCCTGCTCCTGCACCATCCAGTCCATGGTGGTATTTCCATCGTGGACTTCGCCAATTTTATGACTTTTTCCTGTATAGAAAAGAATTCGTTCTGTAGTTGTGGTTTTTCCAGCATCGATGTGAGCCATGATGCCGATATTTCTTGTCAGCTTAAGATCAGCGATTGTATTTGGATCTTTCGCCGACATCGCGTTTCGTTTCTGTTAATTACCAGTTGTAATGAGAAAAAGCTTTATTAGCTTCAGCCATGCGATGGACATCTTCTTTTTTCTTAATCGCATTACCACGGTTATTAAATGCATCCATAATTTCTGCAGCAAGACGTTTTGAAAAATCTTTCTCTCCACGTTCACGAGAAAAATCAACTAACCATCTCATTGCTAAAGCAAGTCTGCGAGAAGGTCGTACATCGACAGGAACTTGGTAGGTAGCTCCCCCAACTCGACGTGATCGCACTTCAATAGAAGGTTTTGCATTTTCAATAGCTTTTTTCAAAACGGCGATTGGCTCTTCCCCAGCAACTTTTCCTTTAAGCTCGTCTAGAGCTCCATAAAAAAGTCTTTGAGCTGTAGCTTTTTGACCGCAATAAACCATGCGGTTAATAAATTTAGCTACAACCAAGTCTTTAAAAACTGGATCAGGTATAATTTCACGCTTGAATGTCTTTTTACGACGCGACATTTGAACTCCTCAATTACTTCTTAGGTCTTTTTGTACCGTACTTTGAACGACCACGAAGGCGACCATTCACACCTTGAAGATCAAGGACTCCACGGACGATATGATAACGTACTCCTGGTAAATCTTTCACCCGGCCACCTCTGATCAAAACCACACTGTGCTCTTGAAGATTGTGACCAATGCCTGGGATGTAAGAAATAACTTCAAATCCATTTGAAAGACGAACTTTAGCTACTTTACGAAGCGCCGAATTCGGTTTCTTAGGTGTTGTTGTGTAAACACGAGTACAAACTCCACGGCGTTGTGGACATCCAACAAGAGCTGGAGATTTTGTTTTATTTTTCTGTACCGTACGCTCGCTTTTAATAAGCTGGTTTATTGTAGGCATTAACTTTTACCTCTACTCCTTATGATCAACATTATATATTCAATGTGATCAATTTAAGACGCTGGAAACTAACGAAGGCTAACCGCCAGGTCAAGTATTATGTTAAAAATTAAGGAATTTGAATTTAGCATCCAAATTCCCTAAAAAATTTATCTTTGCACAATCTGAGGCTGAACCGGCATACCACCTGGCAAAGCCGCAAAGCTTGTCGCTTCGTCATCATCCTCTTTAAGAACCACTTTCCAACGCTTGTAAGATGTTAAGCCTGTACCCGCTGGAATTAAGCGACCCATAATAATGTTTTCTTTCAAACCTCTCAAATTATCAGTTCGAGAGTTAATCGCTGCTTCCGTCAAAACTTTAGTTGTTTCTTGGAATGAAGCTGCTGAAATCCAACTATCCGTACTTAAAGAAACTTTTGTAATTCCAAGTAGCAGTGGCCGGTTCGTCGCAACTTGTCCGCCTTCTTTCAAAAGACGCTGATTTTCAATCACGAAATTAGCTTTTTCTGTTTGTTCTCCTGACAAGAATCGGCTGTCACCTGCATCCGTCACTTCTACTTTACGCAGCATCTGACGAACAATCACTTCAATGTGTTTATCATTGATACCAACACCTTGTAGTCGATAGACTTCTTGAACTTCATTCACAAGATAAGCCGCAAGCGCTTTTTCGCCAAGTACAGCCAAAACATCATGAGGGTTCGTTGGTCCATCCATCAAAGCTTCACCCGCTTTAACGTATTCACCTTCTCTGACTGCAACGTGCTTTCCTTTAGGGATAAGATATTCTTTTTGTTCTCCAACTTCTGGAGTCACAATCACACGTTGTTTACCCTTAACGTCTTTACCAAAAGTCACGTAACCATCAATTTCTGAAATGATCGCCGCCTCTTTTGGCTTACGAGCTTCAAAAAGTTCAGCAACTCGAGGAAGACCTCCAGTGATGTCCTTTGTTTTCGATGCCTCACGATGCATTTTTGCAATGATGTCACCGCCATGAACTTCTTGTCCATCTTGAACCAAGAGCTGTGCTCCAACTGGAATCAAGTATCGAGCAGGAATATCGCGACCTGGAAGATTCAATGTTTTACCGTTGGCATCTTCCAAATAAATTGTTGGTTTTACATCAGAAGATTTACTTTCAGTAATAACTTTAGTGGCAAAACCAGTAACGGCATCCACTTGTTCAGTCATCGTCGTACCTTCGTCGATATCTTGGTAACGAACTCTTGCAGTCACTTCGGAAATAATTGGATTTGAGTAAGGATCCCACTCGGCGACAGTTGCACCCTTCGGAATTTTATCCCCGTCTTTGAAATTCAAAATAGTTCCGTAAACAAGTTTGTAGCGCTCACGCTCACGACCTGTTTCATCGATAACTAAGGCCTCACCATTACGATTCATGATCGTTAAGCGACCTTGTTTGTTTTTCACAAAATGAACATTCTGAAGCTTAAGAACCCCATCATGACGTGAAGTGTGAACTGACTGTTCAACCGACCGAGAAGCCGCTCCACCTAAATGGAATGTTCTCATTGTCAATTGAGTGCCGGGCTCACCAATCGATTGCGCAGCAATAATACCGACTGTTTCACCTAAATTGACGGTAGCTCCACGAGCTAAGTCACGACCATAACAACGAACACAAACTCCGCGATCGGACTCACAAGTGAGTGCGGAACGAATAGAAACTTTTTCAATACCAAGTTCTTCAATTTTTTTAACATGAGTTTCAGTCATCTCTTCGTTGACTCGAACAATGACGGCATTTGTATAAGGATCAATAACATCTTTTAATGGCGTACGACCTAAAATGCGATCGCCAATGTTTTGTGTAATCTCGCCACCTTCATAAACTGGCGTGATATCAAGTCCATCTTCAGTGCCACAGTCAATTTGACTAACGACAACATCTTGAGCGACATCCACCAAACGACGAGTTAAATAACCTGAGTTCGCTGTTTTTAAAGCTGTATCCGCAAGACCCTTACGCGCTCCATGTGTTGAAATGAAGTATTGAAGAACCGTTAATCCTTCACGGAAATTAGCCGTGATTGGAGTTTCGATAATTTCACCTGATGGTTTTGCCATCAAACCACGCATTCCACCTAACTGACGAATTTGGCTCGCAGATCCCCGCGCTCCAGAGTCAGCCATAATAAAAATAGGATTGAATGAGGGTCCAATAAGTTCTTTGCCATCTATGACAAATTTTTGTTTTTCAATTTGGTTCATCATCTCTTTGGCTACTTTATCACCTGTCTGAGCCCAAATATCGACGACTTTATTGTAGCGTTCTCCATCAGTAATAAGACCTTCATCGTATTGTTGCTGAATCTCTTGAACTTGTTTTTCAGCATCTGCAATCAAAGCACTTTTACTTTCAGGAATAACCATGTCATCTAAACAGATCGACATACCAGCAACTGTTGAATATTTAAATCCAAGTTCCATAATTTTATCAGCCAAAATACAAGTCAGCTTTGCGCCAGCAAGGCGGAAAGTGCGATCGATCAAACCAGCAATTGCTTTTTTGTTCATCACTGTATTCACTTCGGAAAATGGAACTTCCACTGGAACTACATCAGACAAAATAGAACGACCCACAGTGGTCTCTTCCAATTTACCTTTAATTCTGACTTTACATGCCGCTTGAATATCAACAATACCCGCTTCATAAGCATAAAGAGCTTCTTTGACACTCGCAAAAATCTTTCCGTTCCCTTTCGCTCCAGGGCGAAGACGGGTCATCCAGTAAAGTCCCAAGACAACGTCTTGTGATGGATTGATAATTGGTTTTCCATGAGCAGGGCTTAAAATATTATTTGTCGACATCATCAGAACTCGAGCTTCCACTTGAGCTTCCACTGACAATGGAACGTGGACCGCCATTTGATCTCCGTCAAAGTCGGCATTGAACGCCGTACAAACTAACGGATGCAATTGAATGGCTTTTCCTTCATGCAGAACTGGTTCAAAAGCTTGAATCCCAAGTCTGTGCAGCGTAGGAGCACGATTCAAAAGCACGGGATGTTCTTTAACAACGTCAGATAAAATATCCCAAACTTCTACGGCTTCTTGATCAACAATTTTTTTAGCTTGTTTAATTGTTGTCGCGAATCCTTTTTCTTCAAGTTTATTATAAACAAATGGCTTAAAGAGTTCGAGCGCCATTTTTTTCGGAAGACCACATTGATGCAATTTTAAAGTTGGACCAACAACAATCACCGAACGACCGGAATAATCCACCCGTTTTCCAAGTAGATTTTGTCTGAAACGACCTTGTTTTCCTTTGAGCATGTCACTCAATGAACGAAGTGGTCGTTTATTAGGACCCGTGAATGTTTTACCGCGACGTCCATTATCCAACAAAGCGTCCACGGCTTCTTGAAGCATTCGTTTTTCGTTTCGGATAATAATATCTGGAGCATTCAATTCTTGCAGACGTTTCAAACGATTATTTCTGTTGATAACACGACGATAAAGATCATTTAGATCTGAGGTCGCAAATCGTCCACCATCCAAAGGCACCAAAGGACGAAGATCCGGTGGCAACACTGGAAGAGCTTCCAACATCATCCACTCACATTTATTAATTGAATTTTTGAAAGCCTCGACAACTTTCAAACGTTTAGTCAATTTTTTAATTTGAGCTTCGGATTTAGTTTCTTTAATTTCCATTCTGAGTTTTTTAGAAAGATACTCGGGATCAATTTTTCTTAAAAGATCACGAACAGATTCCCCGCCCATGCCCGCTTTGAAACTTGGACCAAACTCATTCAGAGCTGCTTGGTAAGCTTCTTCAGATAGAACTTGCCCCTCTTCCAGAGTGGTTTCCATCGGATCAATAACAACGTAAGCTTCGCAATAAAGAACTTTCTCAACATCTTTTAAAGCCAGATTGAGCAAGTTACCAATACGAGAAGGAAGTGAACGCAAAAACCAGATATGAGCCACTGGAGTCGCGAGTTCAATGTGACCAAGTCGTTCTCGGCGAACTTTTGTTTGTGTGACTTCGACGCCACACTTTTCACAAATGACTCCACGATATTTCATTCGTTTGTATTTTCCGCATAGACATTCGTAGTCTTTGATCGGACCGAAAATTTTTGCACAGAAAAGGCCGTCTCTTTCTGGCTTAAAAGTTCGGTAATTGATCGTTTCTGGCTTTTTTACTTCGCCAAATGACCACTCTCTGATCATCTCAGGGGAAGCCAAGGACACTCGAACAGCGTCAAACGACAATGGATCTTTAGGTTTATCGAAAAAATTCAACAAGTCTCTCAAAAGTCACCTCTTGTTGTTAAAATATTAAAATTCAAATTCATTAGTGTTGGTTCGTTTCTGATGGAGGTGGGATCAATCCTGTGGGACTGGCCTCACCATTCAATTCTTCACCCTCGTCTGGGTCAGTAAGAATATCAGATTCCTTCAGCTCAATATTCAAGGCTAAGGACTGCAGCTCTTTCACCAATACGTTGAAAGACTCAGGTAATCCTGGCTCAAGAATATTTTCACCTTTAACAATGCTCTCGTACATACGAGTTCTTCCTGCCACGTCATCGGATTTGACTGTCAAGAATTCTTGCAGTGAATAAGCAGCACCGTAGGCCTCGATTGCCCAGACTTCCATCTCTCCAAGTCTTTGACCCCCGAATTGAGCTTTACCGCCCAAAGGTTGTTGCGACACGAGCGAGTAAGGTCCAATGGATCGCGCATGGATCTTTTCTTCAACCAGATGATGCAGTTTTAGCATGTACATAATTCCAACTGTGACCTGATTCGTGAATGGCTCGCCTGATCGACCATCAAAAAGGATTGTTTGTCCTCGCTCTGATAAGTTCGATTTAGCTAAAAGATTTTTAACATCGGATTCACGAGCACCATCGAAAACTGGCGTACCAACATGGATCCCGCTCTTCATTGTCGTAATCATTTGTTTCAATGAAGCTTCATCTGCCTTATCAACTTTCGCGCTGATCTCGGTGTCATTAAAAATATCTTTCAAAGATTTTCTGGCATTTTCCGCATTCCATTGATCAAGATAAGCGGAAACTTGTTTGCCCAAATTGTGAGCTGCCCAACCCAAATGAACTTCAAGAACTTGCCCGATATTCATACGAGAAGGAACACCCAGAGGATTCAAGACCATGTCCACTGGCGTGCCATCAGCAAGATAAGGCATATCTTCCGCAGGTAAAACCTTAGAAACAACACCTTTGTTACCATGACGACCAGCAAATTTATCACCGACTTGAAGTTTACGTTTAATCGCCACGTAAACTTTAACCATTTTGATTACACCAGGAGGCAACTCATCGCCTTTTTTAAGACGATCAATTTTCTCGTTGAAAATCATTTTCACGGCATCCAACTGATTTCGTGCACCATCAATAATTTTTGTTACTTGAAATTCAAGATCTTGATCCAAAGGAATGTAGCTCAACAATTCAAATGGAATTGTTTCAATATCAGCAATCGTGATATCTTGCCCTTTGCTCAAGAGTTTTTGGCTTCCGTCCTCGTTAAGCAAAACACCTGTGGTTTTCTTGCCAACCAAAATATCCCGCAATTTTGTAATTGCATTATTTCGGATCACGTTTTGCTCAACCGATAAATCTTTTTCTAGTTTGCGTTTTTTATCTTCGATAATAGATGCTAAACGTTCGTCACGATCAGATCCTTCACGGCTATAAACCTGAGCATCGATCACGGTTCCATAAACTCCGGATGGAACACGCAGTGAGGTGTCACGCACGTCACCGGCTTTTTCACCAAAGATCGCTCTTAAAAGTTTTTCCTCAGGCGAAAGTTGCGTTTCTCCTTTTGGAGTCACTTTACCGACCAAGATATAACCCGGTTTTACTTCAGCACCAATACGGATAATGCCCGAACTATCTAGATCTTTCAGCGCTTCTTCACCGACGTTGGCGATATCTCGAGTGATCTCTTCTTTGCCCAATTTTGTATCACGGGCTATACATTCAAATTCTTCAATATGAATTGATGTGTAAACATCTTCTTTTAGAAGTCTTTCAGAAATGAGGATTGAATCCTCGAAGTTGTAACCCATCCAAGGAGTGAAGGCGACGAGGATGTTTTGTCCCAGAGCCAATTCACCCAATTCAGTAGATGGTCCATCGGCAATGATGTCAGTTTTCGCAACACGATCACCGATTTTCACAATGGGCTTCTGATTGAAGCATGTGTTTTGATTTGTTCTTTGATACTTTGTTAAATTATAAATATCGACATTGGCTCCAAGTTCGCCACCTTTTGCAAATCGACGAATAACGATTCGCGAAGCATCAACCTCTTCGACAACGCCATCATTTATTGCAACCACAGAGGTTCCTGAATCGCGCGCCACAAGACGCTCGACCCCAGTTCCTACAAGTGGAGCTCGTGAACGAAGTAGAGGAACGGCTTGACGTTGCATGTTCGATCCCATCAGGGCTCGATTCGCATCATCATGTTCAAGGAATGGAATCAAGGATGCCGCAATGGAAACCAGCTGAGATGGAGAAACGTCCATTAAAGAAACTTTGTCTTTATCAACGATCTCGTACTCACCATCTTTTCGAACAGTGGCGTTCGGAGTGATGATTTCACGACTGCCTTTTTCCTCACGAGCAGCTTGAGCAATGTAATGCCCGGCCTCTTCCAGCGCGGACATATAAGTAATCTCTGAAGAAACTTTAGCCGCATCGACTTTACGATAAGGAGTTTCAATGAAACCATAGTTATTGATTCTCGCATAAGTTGCTAACGAGGCAATCAAACCAATGTTTGGGCCCTCTGGCGTTTCAATTGGACAAATTCGACCATAATGGGTTGGATGCACGTCTCGCACTTCAAATCCCGCGCGATCCCGAGTCAAACCACCGGGGCCAAGAGCAGATAAACGACGTTTATGAGTGATTTCAGACAAAGGATTCGTTTGATCCATAAACTGAGAAAGCTGAGAAGAACCAAAAAATTCTTTCACAACAGCATTCACTGGTTTGGCATTAACCAAATCATGAGGCATCATTGTTTCAACATCTTGCAAACTCATTCGTTCACGAATGGCTCTTTCCATGCGAACCAAACCGATGCGATACTGATTCTCAAGAAGCTCACCCACAGAACGAACTCGACGATTACCCAAATGATCAATGTCATCAATAATGCCACGACCATTTTTAAGATCGATAAGATGCTTAATTGTCGAAAGAATATCTTTCACTGTTAATGTTCGGTGCTCAGGAGGGCATTCTTCCATTGATATGCCGAACTTGTGATTGATTTTAATACGACCAACTTCTGATAAATCATAAGTTTCAGAATCAAAGAACAGTCTTTGGAAAAAAGCAGTCGATGCTTCGATCGTTGGCGGTTCGCCTGGGCGCAATCGTTTATAGATTTCGATCAGAGATTCGTCTTTATTATTTACTTTATCAACCAGAAGAGTGTTGCGAAGATAAGGACCAACCGTTAATCCATCAAAAAAGATCATGAAGAAACGCTCGATGCCCACATCTACAGCTTTATTGATTAGTCCTGGGCTAAGCTCTGCATTTGCATCTGCAAGGATTTCACCAGTAGATTCATCAATTAGCGGCTTAGCTAAAACTTTTCCATCTAAATCTTGAGGCTGAACTTCAATTTCAGTCAGATTGATGTCTTTAATTTTTTTAATAATAGCTCGAGTAATACGACGACCGGCTCGAACCAAAACCTCTTGAGATTTAGGATCCAGGATGTCAGCGATAGCTCGTTGACCAGCCATTCGATCAATATCAAGTTTGCGATAAAGTTTTGAATTTTTTACGTAAACTTCATCTAGATCGTAGAAGTACTCCAAAAGCTGTTCGGTATTGTAACCAAGAGCTTTAAGAAGAATTGTTACAGGAAATTTTCGACGGCGATCAATTCGAACATGAATAAGATCTTTTTGATCAAATTCAGAATCCAACCAAGAACCGCGGTAAGGAATAATACGAGCTGAATAAATTAATTTTCCTGAAGCATTATTTTTGCCACCATCATGATCAAAAAATACGCCCGGAGATCTGTGCAATTGAGAAACGACAACACGTTCTGTGCCATTGATGATGAAAGATCCATTTGCAGTCATTAAAGGAATTTCACCAAGGTAAACTTCCTGCTCTTTCACATCACGAATGCTACGAGCTTCAGTTTCTTCATCAACATCAAAGACGATCAATCGCAAGGTCACTTTAATTGGTGCCGCAAATGTCATTCCACGTTGACGACATTCTTCAACATCGTATTTCGCAGGCTCAAGAGTGTAACTAACGAACTCAAGACTTGCAGTATTATTAAAATCGCTGATGGGGAATACAGATTTAAAAACCCCATTCAAACCAAGATCACCACGACGATCTGGATCGACATCTTTTTGCAAAAAAGCTTCGTAAGAGCTTTTTTGTAATTCGATCAAGTTCGGTATGTCGATGACTTGTTTGTTTTTTGCGAAGGATTTGCGGATACGAAGATTCGAAGCGGTAACGGGAGTATGTTCCATTTACTTTCCTCAAAATTTCTTCGAATTATTTTTCGAAGAATGCTAATTCATTCAGTTGGTCGTCAAATTGCAAGCTCAATTTTTTATTGCAAGCGCCGACCATAGACCTTTTTTTTCAAAAAGACTAGTTTTGTTTGAAATAAAAACTCCATTTCGGGGAGGAGTTTTAGGACCCACATTAAATAATTAAATTACTCGCATTGATGTGATGCGGCAAGACTCAGCAATGCCGCATCTCAAAACTAACAATCCTAAACAATTACTTGATGCTAACTTTTGCACCAGCAGCTTCAAGCTGCTTTTTGATCTTGTCAGCGTCGTCCTTAGTAGCACCTTCTTTAACTGTTTTATTTCCAGCTTCAACAAGGGCTTTTGCTTCAGCCAATCCAAGACTAGTGATAGCGCGAACTTCTTTAATAACGTTGATTTTGTTTGCACCAGCGTCAACCAAGATAACGTCAAAAGCAGTTTTTTCTTCTACAGGAGCAGCAGCAGCGCCTCCAGCAGCAACCATAGCCATAGGAGCAGCAGCAGAAACGCCCCATTTTTCTTCGAGCAGTTTTACTAGCTCAGCAATTTCCAAAACCGTTTTGTTTGAAAGCTCTTGTACCAATTGATCATTTGTTAAAGACATTTTATTCCTCCGAAAAAAAGTTAATTAATTAAAAAATTCCAATAAAACCTAATTCTATGCTCCTTGTTGATCGGCTTTCGCTTTCAACAAACGAGCAAATGAACTCGGCACTTCGTTCATTGTACGAACCAATTTCGATGCTGGAGCGTTAAACACGGCTAACAGCTGAGCTCGAAGTTGATCTTTCCCTGGCAATGTCGACAAAAATTTAATTTTGTTTTCATCAAGTTGCCGTCCATCCATTACACCCGTTTTAAGCTGAAAGACTTCAACGTCTTTAGCAAAATTCGCTAATGTTTTGGCAGCAGCACTGACATCACCGTAAGCAAACACAAGCGCATTCGTTCCCTTCAATGAAGAGCCAATGGCTTTCTCCATATCTGGGTGAGCTTTGAGTGCTCGTATCGCAAGGGTATTTCTCACAACCTTCATCTCTGACTCTGTAGGATGAAGTTTTTTTCGCAAGTCAGTGACTTGCTCAACTTTCATTCCTTTAAAATCAACGATAAAGGCCGCTTTAGCTTTAGCAAATTTCTCTCCTAAAGACTTAACCTCTTGCTCTTTTATTGCTCGAGTTATCATAAAGCTGACCTCCTTTCTGTAGTTGTGCGTTCAGGAAGGTTTGGAGGAAGTTTCAAATCCCACTTGCCCATCTCGGCCGGCCCTCACTGTTCTGATTTAGAAAATTCAGCGAGGATTAAATCTTTTCAAGAGACCGGCTGTCTCTGATCGCAATGATTAAATAATTATTCTTCTGGGTTACCAAAAGCTTCGTTAGTATCTATCTTGATCCCCGGTCCCATTGTTGATGAGAGCGTGATTGAACGAAGATAAATCCCTTTTGCTGCCGATGGTTTCGCTTTCATTATAGCGCCCAACATCGACATAAAGTTTTCACGAAGTTTTGTGTCGCCCATAGATTTTTTGCCGATACCTGCGTGAATAATTCCCGCTTTATCAACACGAAAATCCAATTTACCCTTTTTCTCTGCGGTAACAGCTTCAGTTACATTCATAGTTACAGTGCCAACCTTAGGGTTCGGCATTAAACCACGAGGTCCCAAAACTTTGGCTACTTTAGAAACTGTAGCCATCATGTCTGGAGTCGCAATCGCTTTGTCGAAATCCAGCCAGCCACCTTGAATTTTAGCAACAAGATCATCACCGCCAACAAAATCAGCGCCGGCATTTTTTGCGTCAGTTTCCTTTGGACCTTTTGCAAAAACGATCACTCGTACCGCTTTGCCAAGACCGTGCGGAAGCGCAATAGCGCCGCGAACTTGTTGGTCAGATTGTTTAGGATCAACGCCTAATCGAAATGCCACATCTATTGTTTCATCAAATTTTGCTGGAGCTGAGGTCACAACAGATTTAAATGCTTCTTCAATAGAATAGCGTTTTTGGAGTTCAATTCCTTCAGCCGCTTTTTTATATTTTTTTCCTGCCATACCGACCTACTCTTGAACTTCTAAGCCCATCGATTTTGCTGTTCCAATAACTTGAGACATTGCTGACTCAACTTTGATACAGTTCAAATCGGGGAGCTTGGTTGTTGCGATCGCTTTTACGTCCGCAATTTTTACTTTTCCCACTTTATCTTTCTGAGGCATTTTTGACCCAGATTGAATTTTAGTGGCCTTCTTGAGCAGAGACGACACTGGAGGCGTTTTGGTGATGAAGGTAAACGATCGGTCTTGATAAACAGTGATGATAATCGGAATGATATCATCGCCCAACTTTGATGTTCGGGCATTGAACTGTTTACAGAATTCCATAATGTTTACCCCATGCTGTCCGAGCGCCGGTCCAACGGGAGGAGCTGGATTTGCTTTCCCTGCCGGTATCTGCAGCTTGATCATGCCTGTGACTTTTTTTGCCATATGACCCACTCCTGCACGGGTTTTCTGTTAAGACCATCTCAACAGATTTTTATTTTCCTCGGGCCGAAGCCTGAGGTTTAAAAACTAATTCTTTTCAACCTGAACAAAATCCAGTTCCACCGGAGTTGGTCGACCAAAAATGCTGACAAGGACTTTCACTTTTCCTTTGTCTTCATTGATCTCCTCAACCGTTCCATTGAAGTTTGAAAATGGACCGTCAACCACAGTTACATTTTCACCCAAAGAAAATTTTACTTTTTGCTTTGGTTTTTCCGCGACGCCAGCCATCTGCTGAGTGACTCTGAAAACTTCGCTTTCAGGAACTTCAGGAGGACGAACTTTGCCACCGACGAAGCCGCTCACCTTAGACGAATTTTTGACCAAATGCCAAGTCTGTTCAGATAAAAACATGTTAATAAAGATGTAACCTGGGAAAAATTTACGCGATCGTGTCTGTTTTTGCCCTTTAACAAGCTCAACGACGTTCTCGGCAGGAATCAATATCTCACCGAAAAACTTTTCCATTTTGTTTGAGCGAATTCGTTCTTCAATAGCCGTTTTAGCCGTGTTTTCACAGCCTGTTTGAGTATTAACGATGTACCACTTTTTATCGAGATTTTCCATCCGTTAAGCTCCTATTTAATTATTCCGTTAATAAACCATGCTGATCCAAAATCAAACACAGTTACGATGATGCTGGAAATGAACACAAAAATAAGAACGACAATGGTCATTCCAGTTGTGTCTTTTCGACTGGGAAATACAACTTTACGCACTTCCGAGACCACTTCTTCACCCCAAGTTAAAATTCGCGGAGAAAATTGCATAAAAAGAAATAATCCTAAGCCTGAAACTACAGGCAATCCGTGTCGAACAAGATCGTTTTCAGCGGCTCTTGCCACCACACCAAATGCACCAGAAAATGCCTTAATCAATAAATGCACAGTAAGACCGGTAATTCCACCAGCGATGGCAAAACTAAGAGTCAGTATTTTTGAATTTGCTTTATCCATAATTTACATTCCTTATCGGCAAAAACTTCAAGAGGAGTTTTGGCAGGGCCGGAGGGATTCGAACCCACGACCTAGCGATTTGGAGTCGCTCGCTCTACCGCTGGAGCTACAACCCTGTTTATTCTCTTCTTCGTTCGTCTTTTAAAACCAGAGGGGACGACCTTTGGGCGCCCCCTCAAAACTCATTAAATTAATCTCTATCGAAATCGTTTACTCAACGATATCAACAACCACACCTGCTCCAACTGTGCGTCCACCTTCGCGGATTGCAAAACGAAGCTCTTTTTCCATTGCGATCGGCGCAATCAACTCGATGTTCAATTCAACGCGATCGCCTGGCATAACCATTTCAGTTCCGGTTTTCAAAGTCACAACTCCAGTTACGTCAGTTGTACGGAAATAAAACTGTGGACGGTAGCCATTGAAGAATGGAGTATGACGTCCGCCTTCTTCTTTAGTCAGAATGTAAGCTTCTGCTTTGAATTTTTTGTGAGGTTTAATTGTGCCTGGTTTAGCTAAAACTTGACCACGCTCGACATCTTCTTTTTTAGTTCCACGAAGTAAACAACCAGCGTTGTCTCCCGCTTGACCTTCATCCAAAAGTTTACGGAACATTTCGATTCCAGTAACTGTTGTTTTTACAGTTGGGCGAAGACCGATAATTTCGATCTCTTCGTTCACTTTAACAATTCCACGCTCGATACGGCCAGTAACAACAGTTCCACGACCAGAGATCGAGAAAACGTCTTCCACGGGCATCAAGAATGGTTTGTCAACAGCACGAACGGGTTGAGGAATATAAGCATCACAAGCATCCATCAATTTTTTGATTGCTGGGCGACCGATTTCAGCTGTGCTACCCTCGAGACCCAATTTTGCAGAACCTTGCACTATTGGAATTTTGTCTCCGGGGAATTCGTATTTAGATAACAACTCACGAACTTCCATTTCAACAAGCTCAAGAAGTTCTTTGTCATCAACCATGTCCACTTTATTCATAAACACAACTAGAGCTGGAACACCCACTTGGCGAGCCAACAAAATGTGTTCTCGAGTTTGGGGCATCGGTCCATCCGCTGCAGAAACAACCAAGATAGCTCCGTCCATTTGAGCCGCGCCAGTGATCATATTTTTTACGTAATCGGCATGCCCTGGGCAATCCACGTGAGCGTAATGACGTTTTTCAGTTTCGTACTCAACGTGAGTTGTAGAAATCGTGATACCACGTTCTTTCTCCTCAGGAGATTTATCAATCTGGTCATAGGTTAGTGCTGTTGCTTTTCCTTCAGCAGCAAGTGTTGACGTGATTGCAGCTGTTAACGTGGTTTTTCCATGATCGACGTGACCGATGGTTCCGATATTACAGTGCGGTTTTGAGCGGTTGAATTTCTCTTTTGACATTGTTCCTCCAGAAGCGAATTTCTCGTTTGAGATAATTCTTCATTAATAATTTTTTTAAACTAATTCCCTTTTCCTTAAACTTAAACTCAATCTTAAATCTAAAACAAATACCTTACTTAACAACATCCCACTTTGTAAAGTGGAGCCCGTAATCGGAGCCGAACCGATGACCTCACCCTTACCAAGGGTGTGCTCTACCACTGAGCTACACGGGCACAGATCTCGACAGCCCTGGAACTCAAATTTGGAGCGGGAGACGGGTCTCGAACCCGCAACCCTCTGCTTGGAAGGCAGATACT
>ERZ1292625.343-Hain-H41-01um-R1-343-length-73578-cov-32_pt1 | contig 73578 bp, 120 predicted proteins | sample MGYA00564400_ERZ1292625 | MGnify/ENA primary metagenome ERZ1292625 (study PRJEB36523, sample SAMEA6512639) | groundwater metagenome | collected 2019-01-08 | study: AquaDiva: Metagenomics assemblies of 32 groundwater samples | reverse complement strand
CGCTGATACCGGTACATGACCTCCTCCATCGTCTCCCCGACCTTGTAGCCCACCAACATGTACACCATGAGGTGCTTGGCCGGAATGCCGGCATTTTCCAGCAGCTCCAGGCCCCGGAAAAACACCTTTTCCTGGCCCAGGTTGTCCCAGGCGGTGTACAGGCGGTGCCGCTGGAACTGGTCGTCGAAGTAGCGCAGGTCGGCCAGCACCGCGGCGGTCTCCGCGGTGATCATCCGGATGTTGATCCCCTGGTTGAAACAGACCTTGAAGTTGTCTTGACGCAGTTCCTCGACCCGGCAACGCCACTGACCCTCGGGCTGCCCGAAGAAGTCGTTGTCCAGTAAACACACGCAGCGGGGAGTACCTGGCCGCCAGATATCGTAGATGCTGTTGGTGCTTCTGGGCTTCCCCTCCTTCTTGGGGACGACGCAGAAGCCGCAGTTCAGCCGACAGCCTCTTTGGGTGAACCCCAGGCTCCAAGGATAGCCAGGATAAATCGAATAGTCGTAATGTTCAAACTCTTCTTGACCTATAACCTCTTCCACCGTCTGCCAATTGCCCGACCCGGTGCCGGCGATAATGGCCTCGGGATAAGCATCTCTGAGACGCCGGACCACCTCGGTGCTCCAGGAGAAAATGGTTGATCCATAGACCTGGTCGTAGATCGGCTCGAACATGCTCGGCGATGGGGTGCGTGCCAACACAACCTGGTCGCCCAGGTTCCGGTGCCAGTAGGCCAGTTTCATTAAGGCCAGGTTGGGGAGGGCCCCATCGATGTGGGTTAGCCGAATAGTTGCCATTATTTTTCAACACCCTGATGAGCTTCTACTTCACCCACGGCGCGGGCCGCCGGTCTCCTCACTCTCGGCTTAGTCACCCGGTCGTACTCGTCTCGCAACTTGGTTGGGTCTTGGTGGAAATACCGCATTGTCGTTTGAACGTTGCTGTGCCCCGCGAATGCGGCCACATTCTGGAGCGGCATCCCTTTGTTGAGCAGCCTGGTTAGGGCGCTATGCCGGAAAATGTGGGTCCACACCTCTTTGCGCAGCCCGGCGGCTTTGGCTGTCTCACGGATGGTCCTGCTAAGATCAGTCGTCAGTAAAGGTCGGCCGCTCACCGATATGAAGAGGTTGTCCACCCCGGGTTGTATTTTGCAGACCGCCCTCACTTCCAACCACTTGGCCAAGTCAGCTTGGCAGGCAGCATCGAACACGACTGTCCGGACCTTGTTCCCTTTACCCGTGATGTTGGCAATTCTCTCTGGAAGGTCTAAGGCATCTAAGCGCAGGTTTGCCAGCTCGGCACATCTTAGCCCTGTGGCCCAGAACACGTGGATAATGGCGCGGTCTCGGGGTCCTCTCCCTCCGAAGGCCCTGCCGGCCGCGTCCAGCATTTTTGTGACCTGTCCCTCGTCCAGGGCGAAGGGTGTTCGCGGTGGGGGCCGGTCCGTCGGAGTGTTCAGCCGCTTTGCAACCTTCAGAAGCTGCCCAGCGAGTTCACCGGCCTCCTTGGTCTCTGGAAACTCCTCCAGGTACCTCAGGAAGCGTCTCAGAGCGTTGTGCTTCACAGCCATCGTGCCGGCTGCAGCGCCGGCATTGTAAAGCATCTGGTTCCACACAAGCAGGGTGTGGGGCGTTAGGTCGTCTAACAAAGGGTTTTCCACGGCCCGGGCGAAGAGTCGCAGCTCCAGGCTGTAAAGCTGCCTTGTTCGTGGGGCCAGGTGCGTGGACGACTGCATGAAAGCAGCGAAGTCGTCCAGGTAGTCCAAAACTCGTTTACTTTCCATCTTTGCCCGGCCTCTCTTATTTGTTGGCGATTTTAAGCAGGATGTCACCGTGACAAGGTTGGTCCAGAGGGCACCAGCAAGCCAGGTTCTTACCTCGTAAGGGATGAGGCTCAGTCATCAGAAGGTCCATGCGGTCAGGAAATAGGCCAAAACTCCAATGGCCAGGAGTACCGCGATGTTCCCACCATAATTGGAAGTCCTCAGCGGCATGAGGCCCGGTAAACGGATTCCCCCAGATGCTCGGTCTCCCCACGTAAACGGTTCCTGGGAACATTCGCCAGCCCTTCGTGCGCTTCCGCTGAATCCTGCTAGGCATCACCCTTCCTCCTCCGTCTCCGGTTCCTCGGTGCTCTCCACCGCCTCCAGGAACGCCTCCCACGCCTGCTGCCGGTCGTCCCTGTATTCCTCAGTCCCATCAGTCCCACTGTCATAGTCGCTACGCGTGATCACAGTATATTTCACCAAGGCGCCACGGGCGTCCTTTACATCCACGTCCTGCGCCTCCAATCTATCCAGAGTGCGTTCGGCGAAGGCGGCATTCGGCCTACTTTCGACCAGGCGGTCAAACGCCTGCTGTACAACACCTGCCTCTGCTGGAGCCGTGCCCGTACTCGGTGTGAATCCTAGGAGCGGCGCCAGTGCCTCAGCCACCAGTCTAGCACCAGCACGGCAGTGCTCAATTGCCTGGCCTCGCTGTTGGGTCATCTGCCGCTCTGCTCTCAGCACCACATTACAGCCCTGGAGAATCTCCAGAGCGCCCGCCAGATCAGGGAAGGGTGTGCCCCCTAAAGCACGTATGGCCGCGGTGTTGAACTCTTGCACGGCACGGCGCAGACCTTCAAAGTCTTGCACCGTCCGGCCGTTTGCGCTCACACTCTCCGCGTCCGCCTGCAGTGCCTGACGCTCCTCTTCCAGGTCTGCGAGCCTCTCCGGAGTCTCTACCAGTGTCACTGCCTGTGCTGACGTACGTCTCTGCCTCACAGGCGTAGTCTCTACCAGTGTCACTGCCTGAGACACCGGAGATGCCTGAGTCACCGGAGCCACTGCAGACAAGACCCGGCCAGGAGTTCTGATATTATGATAGCTTGAGGGGTCCTGACTTTGTTTGAGAATGATAAGGTAACCCAAGGGGTCAGCCCATTCAGGTCTCGCCTCCGCGCCAGGAGCCATGCGGACCCAGACCCTCTCCGAGAACCCCATTGCAGAGCCCAGGCGTCCAGCTCCACGCTGCTGAGGCTCCTCACGACGCCCAGTCTCTACCAGCAGGCCCAGCATCAGCAGGTCGTTGATGCGAGCGTGGAAGCTGTGTCTCCGTGGCCACTGGTACTGGCGCCTGGTCTCTCTGATGTACTGCTTGACACGCTGGTGGATCTGGCCCACGTACGCTCCATCTACCAGTCTCTGGGCCAGCTCCTCAGGCGGGTCGTCAGCGAAGACTCCCTGGCCTGTCAGATAGTCCCGAATCAAGGCGGGAGTACGGATGGTAGAGACTCCCCTTCCTGTTAGCAGTGGCAGGACCATTACTCCCCCCTTCCCCTAGCTGGCTACTGGCTATGCCAGCTTGTCCATTGGGATATTATACACTATCCCGTTTTACTTTACACTATGTCTGGCGTACTATATCTACAGCTTCAATTTTCCATCGGTCAGCTAGCTAGCCACTAGCTGGCCACCAAGCCAAAACCCGAGGGCTGGGCGAAGTAGGCAAGCTGGGCAGCTAGCCGAAAAGCCTACGACATGGGCGCAGGCACCCAGGTTAAAGCTGGATACCCTGGTGGGGAAGGGCGAAGCTGTGCCCACATACCAGCGCAATAAGGCGACGGCGACAATCACTCACCACCATTGCGTCAGACACCGTGGTGAGAAGGGATAGCCTACTGCCTTCGTAACGGCCAACCGGCTGCGCCGGTAGGAAACGGAGTAACGTCCGGGCCGGAACCTTCCCTAACCCGTAACCTCTTGAATCGGGCTGAGCGGGGCCTCATGCGAATCACATCAAAGAGGTGAATCGCATGGCCCTAACAATGGCCGATGTCAAGTCAATGCTCAAGCCCACCCTCAAGAAGGGCGGCGACAAGCGGGCCTGGTCAATCCCCGTGGCCACCACGTGGGTGCCGTTCTTCACGGCCACCAACGTCAAAGAGCTGACCAGCATAGAGCCGGATGTCCTGGGCGCTCCCTTGCGCCTGGCCAAGGACAAGGACGGCACCATCAAGTTTAGCAAGGCGGGCCGGCCCATGACACGGGTCCACCCCGTAATCGCTGAACACGTCAACGTCGCCAGGGAGAATTACGAAGCCGACTTGCTGGCCTTCGTCGGCAGCGTCGCCCGTGAGATGCCCAAGGCGTACAAGGAACAGGTGGAGCTGGCCCAGCGGGCCGCTGTGCCCGTCGACGTCCAGATGGCCAAGGAAGTGGACGACTTCCTGGACGCCCAGTCCGCCCTGGAGACTCCCATCCCGTCGCAGAACGGCGCAATCCCCGAGTTGGCGGGCGCACCCGCCTAAATACCCCAATCCCAACGCATGGGGTCTCGCTCAGCCCGATTTAAGAGGTGAAAGCGATGACTCCACAATGGATGACAGCCGAGCGGCTGGACAAGCTGGCAGAGCTGTCCGAGCGGGACGACCACCTGTGCCTGAAGGGACACCGGCTATGTGGGGATAAGTCCCACTACCAGTGGGTTAGGCCCCACCTGGAAGCGGTCGCCAAACCCAAACCCTACTACATGCACGACAAGACCCTGGATATGGACTTGCTGGCGTGTAGCATGGAAGTCACCAGCCCTGAAATGGTGACGGTCTGGGAGTGGGAAACCGCCTACCTTCACGAAGCTGTCGTCGAAGAGACTATAGCATCGTGGCAGGCTGATGACCGGGAGAAACGGGCGCTGGACTGGAAGCGGGAGCAACAGGCCATCCTGGACGGCACCTATGGCAGCTACGGCGACCGGTTCGACCCTGTGGCCAGGGACGTGTTCATGGCCCAGCGGCCGGAGTATTACCTGAAGGCGACGGGCGTGGACGGGGTGCACTTCCGGCCTATAGCGGTGGTGCGAATCCCCAGCCAGAATATCTACCTCTACGTGGACGTGTCGGAAGCCTTCGTGAAGCCTTCCAAGTCCCAGCGCAGGCACGCCCGCCGGCACGGCAAGCAGATTCAAGAGGTTACGGTGACGGTAGAGCAGCTTTGCAAAGAGGCAATCAGACTTTGGTGGAATAAGCGCAGTTAGCTTCTAAAAGGGGGTTCAATGGACAAACTGGAGCGGTTCAAGGCCGCTGCCAGGGAGTGCGCCCGTCCGGTCAAGGCCAAACCCCAACGTAGGCTATGGCCAACGCTGCCCTGGTGGGTGGCGCTTTGGCTACCTCTCATGGGGACGCCATATCGGGCACGGGCACTCTACTGGTGGCTCAGAGTGACCGGCCGGTTCTAGGCTAGGCCAGGTCCAAATCCCAGCCCCTACCTTCCCCCTTGAAGGGGGAGGGTAGGGGCTTTTTGCGTTTGGCATCCAGGCGGGAGGGCGCTTAGGTAGCCAGTGGGGGAAGGCGCCCCTGGCCCACTGGTGAAGGGAAGGCGCTAACCCGCTGGTGCAATGGCCCCGGGGGGAGATCTCCCCGGGGCCATTATTTTGAGTAAGGGAGGTGTACCCATGGTCAAACAAGCGTCGGTTATGGTCAAGCTGAAGGTCCGGCGCCACTGGAAGGTGCTGCCCTGCCGGGGCGCGGACTGCGACATCCGCACCAACAAAAGATACAGGTCGCCCGCGGGACAGGTCTGTGTGGCCTGCTGTTACAACCATGCGGACCAGGCCAAGCGTTACGGAGTCTAGGAGGTCTTTGGATGAACTGGGACGAGTACACTAGCAAGGCACCCCACAACGCGGACGGGTGGGCCATCACCGACCGGGGATGGTTGTCTACACCCGAGCTCAAAGGCACGATAGCCAACTACTTGGACTACGGTCCGAAACACTACCGGAGTCCGCATCAGGAAGGGGAACGGGCGCCCTGCCGCGACTGTCAGCCCGGTAACGTTCATGTATGCGTCTACCGATGCTCTCAGGACTACCGCGACTATGGGCAGAGCTTCGGCTGGCGGTACTACGAGACCGTAGCCCAGGCCAAGACGTGGGCTGAGGACCTGGCGCGGCAACGCGGTCTCATCGCTTAAGAGCCCCGGGGCCTGCCATTTTAGGAAGGAGGTGGAGACATGAAGAGGGTCATCGTTCTATCAGATGGGGAGACCTGGGAGACGATGGAAGGCGAGGTCAAGACGGAGGTCTGGACCATCACGGATAGGGCTTACGAGCTGCTGGAAGCGGGGTACCGGCCCAGGCACCTGGAGCCGGAGGACGTTATCAAGACGGAGGTGATCCCATGATGAGCCCAAGCGAGGAGCTACGGCGTGACCTGCAAAACATGGTGAACAGCGGGGAGATCCCGCCGGAAGGCCAGACCTGGACCACGGAGCAGCTCCGGGAGGAGTTCGAGGTCGTGGCATTTCTGGCGCCCTTCGTGGAGGTGCGGCGCAAGAGTGATGGGGTGAGAGGCACACTCACCTTCCGCCACGCTCCCAGGGTGTACTTCGACTTTGATCCAACGTAAGGAGGAGGTGAACCATGGAATTACTACCAAAGGACGTTCAGGACACGCTCCCGGCCCTTTACTCCCAAGACGGGAAGGGCATGGACGCCATCGCCCAGGTGAAGTTCTTCACGCCGACTTCATCCTGGACCTGGTGGGCCACGGAGTACAACCCGGAGACCCGGACCTTCTTCGGCCTGGTCGAGGGGTTTGAGCGCGAGCTGGGCTACTTCACCCTGGACGAGTTGCAGGAAGTGCGGGGCCCGTTCGGGGTCGGTGTAGAGCGAGACCTGTACTGGGACCCCAAACCGTTGAAGGAGGTGTGACGTGGGAAGCATCTCGGCAATGAACAGCATCGACCGGGTGCTAGAAAAGCACGGCAAGGAGATCCAGCAGGAGTACGCAGCGCTGGTCCCAGAGCTCGTGAAGCCAATCTTCGACCACGTGGACCTGGAGAACGCCGTCTACGTCGTCAAGGTCACGTGGGTGTTCAAGGATGGGTCAACCCTGGAGGGGCCGACTATCGACATCGACGACTTGGGCCAAGAGTACCCCGACTGCGAGGTGGGGTACTGATGCCAAAGGATAAAAGGCCCGCAACACCCCAGCTCTTTAGCGTAGAGCCGGAGTCCCAGAAGCAGGAGACTCCGGCTCCTTCTTCTCCTAAGGATCCCGACCAGTTCGTGGACCAGTTCGTGGACCAGTTCATGTACCTCCTAACGGCCCCGTACATGTTCTACCCGCCCTGGGGCGATATCTGGACCTACCAGGACAGGAAGAACGACGCGCTCATGCACAGGCTGGCCCGCGGCCAGGAGATATGGGACACCAAAGAGTGTACGGAATACGAGGCGATGATCTACCTGTCCTCGGCCAGCCTCGCGGCACCGATGAGCCGCGACTGGGGGCAGGTGTACTTCTACCTGTTCACCAGGGCCATGCCGGAGCAGGCGATGGCTATCGGCAACGAGGTCACGGAGTTGGACCGGAGCCAGCAAGTGGACCTGACGCGGCTCAGGCAGTGGATATTCACCCGGCAGATGGAGCACATGAAGGCAAAACGCAACGCTGCGGGGAAGGAGGAACCGGTACCGGCCCCCGAGGTGGTGGAGCAACCCAAAATGTTCTAGGCGCTGTCGCTCAGGTCTTGAAAACTACCGTGAATAGCGGTATAGTGAAGGCGGCCCTGGGTGGTCCACTACCCAACCAGGGCAGTAGCGCCTACCCGCCCAGGGCCGCCCCCAAGGAGGTGGACCCCTCTCAGCCTTGGGGCTTTGCCCAAATAGTGCCGTTTGCCTAAAAAGTCGGTAATCTGCCCAAAAAGTCAGGACTGTTATCCTAGCAGTTGTACATGACCACGTGGTAGGCTCTACCCGACCAGTGAGCGGGTGGAGCGCATACCAATGGTTCTTCGGCCTGCGAATCCTCTTCAGACTCCGTATCTCAACCTCAAACTTGTTGCGACGCGCAACCTCAAGGGGCCAAAAACGGCTGCTGCCATCAATACTCTGGTGTCTACCGCTCTAATTTTCCTGGAGCGCCAATGCGAACAGGTCGAGTTGGTATCCCATGTCCCAGGGAAAGTTTACTTTGCCTATGCACTCAAGTCTGCACCCCACATGATTTCACGTCCTGTCAATGAAGCCCTGTTCGAGCCAGACTCCCAAGTCATATCACGCCAATGGACGGACCCCTCCGGGCTTTCTGAGGAGAGCCTAGCGCGATTATCCTACACCATGGGTACAGCCTATTCCGTCGCCAGTGACATCTTTGACCGGAACAATAAAAAGGGGCCAGCAACATACTTCGAGATGCTGGTAGGACACATCTTCGCACGTGAGTTGGACCGGAACCCAACGAAGCAGGCGACGTTCCTTGTGCCGCCGAAGACACGGGTTCGATTGACGATGGACTTTCTGTTTGACCTGCCCCATGGTAAGTTCAGCGTTCACCTTCCGGTGAAAACGTCCACGCGCGAACGTGTCGTACAAGCATGGGCGCACCAGCGGATGTTGGATGCATCCTATGGCGAGGGCAAGTACAAAGCCATTCTCGTCATTCACTCGGAGACGAAGCTTGGCCTTGCCAAACGCGATGTCGTAGAGATTTGCGTGCCTGACCAATGGTTGGCCTATCAGACCTTTTTGTCGAAGATGGAGCGCATTTATTACTTCGACATTCCCGCGCGGTACGCGCAGCTCAGCAAAGAGTTCCCAGTCATTCAACTACGGCAATTCGGTGATTTCTTCTTGGAGAAGGACGCGCTCCTCGGCTTGTGAGGATTGGCGCGGTCCCTTCCACCGTCCCCGCGTTGTCCCTTTTCGGAAGACCAGAAAGTACGAATGGTTCTTACGTGCATGAACCTGCTGGAGGATCCGGCTAACCCCAGGCTTATTCATCCGAACGACGATGAACAGGTCTTCAACGACGAAGCCATTCGCGGCATAGTCGTTGATAATCTCGACGTGCGTGAGGCGTTGTTGATTAGCGCACACTTCGTCCCCACATTTGACAATGAAGATACCGTCTTTCCCAAGAATACGATGGGCTTCTGCCCTAGTCTGGGTGTAAAGCTGCAAGACGGCCTCATGGTATTTCTCTGTCAGGCCATCGGGCGTTTCGTTGTTCTTGTAGTAGTCCTCGTAGTTCTGGTGCTCAACATGGGCACTTCCCCCGGGCGTGTGCATGTACGGTGGGTCGAAGACCACGCAGTTAATGGAGCCATCTGCGTATGGAAGGTGCCGGCAGTCCACTCCCTGCTCTAAGTCCGTCGCGAGCAAGTGGTAGGTAGCGTTCGGCACTCGGCTCCAAAAAACACCCTTCCCATAGGTTATATCGGCCACTGTGCTGCCCGGAGTGACGTACAGCGAGAGGATCAATGGGAAGACAACATCATTGGTGGCTTGGTGCGCGCTCAACACAAGGTCATTTGTGGCAATGCCAGCAGGCGACCTCCGCATCTGAGCAAACCTCCCCTATCCCAAGTCCGCTTGGGCATTTGACGGAGCCACGAGTAACCCCCTATAATGCTAGTTACGGGAGAAGGGGTGGCCGGGCGGGTTCGGCGTCGTAATACGGAACGTCTCCACAACACGCACCCTCTCGCCCAAGTCGCGCACATCTCGCTTAACCGGTTCCAACCATGCAACGACGTTCGTGATATAGGATTCTTGAGTTGCCCGAAGCTGTAGGAGGCCGTGGCCCTGTCCGCTCAATCCAGTTTCAAGTACCTCAACACGTTGCTCAAGGGCTCGGTTTTCTTGGAGAACCTCACATAATTTGACCAATGCGGCAATTCCCACAAGGACGCCGCCGACTCCAAGCGCAATACCAAGTACGTTGTCTGACATCGTAGTCCCTCCATAGCATCGGGCCTTGCTCTCGGTCTTGGCAGGCATGGGAGCTTGGCCCTTTGCGTTTATTTAGTCTTTTCGAGCTTCTTGTCCTTCCTAGCAGTATCTGCCCGCTCGTCCTCTTTATCCCATCGCATACTTTTGCATCTGGGACATAGCCCCGGTCGCTCCGTCGTTCGTGGGACCCAAACGTATCCGCACCGAAGACACCTGTTCGCTTCGACTTGGGTACGGAAGGCTGGACTGCTCATCTGCTCACCCCCTTTCTCCCTAGACCTACCGAGACTATACACCCTAGCCACTTGACTTGTCAAGCCATCTGTGATATACTAAACCTACTTAGACGGTAGCATAGCCAAGGTGGGTAAGATGTTAAGCGAACGGGAACAGCGGGGTCTCCAGATAGCGGCGCTGGCAAGGATTGAACAGACGCGAGTTGGCTGGAAAGTGCCTTCCCAATCGGGCAACGGTAGCTACATCGTGAACGTGGATGGACCGCCGTTTTGCACCTGCCCGGACTTCGAGTCCCGCCAGCAGCCGTGCAAACACGTCTTTGCCGTGACCTACGTCATTCAGCGCGAGGAACGGCCCGACGGGACCGCGACCTACACAAAGACGGTCAAGATTACATACGGCCAGGACTGGACAGCCTACAATAGCGCCCAGGTCAACGAGGGAGCGCGCTTCGCTGAGTTGTTGCGTGGGCTGTGCAATGGGATACAGCAACCGCCGCAGACGTTCGGACGCCCCCGGCTCCCCCTGGCCGACATGGTATTCAGCGCCGTGCTCAAGGTATACTCCACCATGTCCGGACGGCGCTTCATAAGCGACCTCAATGACTGTGTGACGAAGGGCCTGTTGGCCAAGGCCCCGCATTACAACAGCACCTTCAACGCCTTTGAAGACCCCGCCTTGACCCCGCTGCTCAAGACGCTCATTGAGGAATCGGCCAGCCCGCTGCGGGCCATCGAGACGGACTTCGCGGTGGACTCCTCCGGCTTCTCCACCACCACCTATGACAGATGGTTCGACCACAAATACGGGCGCGTGCGAACCGAGGCGAAGTGGATTAAGACTCACCTGATGTGCGGCGTTAAGACCCATGTGGTGGCGAGCGTGGAAGCAACCCCCACGGAGACAGCGGATGCGCCACAGCTTCCGGCCCTACTCAACGCGACGGCGAAGACCTTCCCCATCTATGAGGTATCGGCGGACAAAGCGTACAGCAGCCGAAAGAACCTCCGGGCGATTGAGGCAATGGGCGGGGTCGCGTACATCCCCTTCAAGAATCGGACGACGGGCTTGGGGAATACCTACGACGCGCTATGGAACCGCATGTGGCACTACTACAACTTCAACCGTGGCGAGTTCTTGGCCCACTACCACAAGCGCAGCAACGTGGAGACGGTATTTTCCATGATTAAGGCCAAGTTTGGTGGGTCGGTACGGTCGAAGATGCCCATCGCCCAGGTGAATGAGGTACTATGCAAGGTGTTGGCCCACAACCTGTGCGTCTTGATCCAGTCCATCTACGAGTTGGGCATCGCACCGACTTTTTGGGCAGAAATGGCAATTGCCCAGAAAGTATCCGAAAACTGAGACTTTATGGGCAAAGCCCAGCCTTGGAGTGGCAACCATCCCTAGGTGGAGGAGTCGTGCTTATTTTATCACACCCCCCAGGCCCGGTAGGGCCAGGGCAGAAGGGGAGAAACATGGCTGAGTTTTCTAAGGTCATTAAGATTGCCCACGACGGTTACTGGGAGAGGAATGATTTTCCGCCCTATGCTTTGGCATCTTGGGATGATCGTAAAAGGTGGACGGACTACCTGATGAAAATTAACATGGAGCTTGATACCGCCACGGCCAGCCCGCAGGCCCCGCAGGCCCCAGGGCCAGGGGAGAAGGGCTAGACATGCGAAGTGAGCAGGAGATAGCCAGGGCGCACGCCCTTCTCGATTCAACCCTAAGACAAGTGAACACCGAGGTCGAAGCGGATTACAGGCTGATCGTGCTCGCGTCCCTTGATGCACTAGCCTGGGTGTTAGATCGCGGGGAAGACGAAACATTTCAGAGCCTTATCGAGATCCAGCATGCCAAGGCTAAAGAAGAAAGGAGGTGAGATCCATGGCAATCGAGTGCAGCCACAAGAAGACGTTCGGTCTGCCCAAGAAGGGGCCGCTGCCCCGGGTTGAGCTGCGTTTCGAGTTCAACCTGAACATCAATCGGAAGTAGAAGGGCTGGATAGGCCCGAAAGGAGGTAAATCATGGTCAACAACCAAGGCCCCCCTGTAGACCTGGCCAGCAACAGTGTCATGCTGGTGCTGCGCTTGGGGCGCCTGGGGAATAGGCGCAAAGTCCCCACGTCCATGGTCACCGTGGATGCTGACCCCGAGGCGGTGCACGTCGGGAAGGAGCTCTTGGAATCCCCGGAGCTGAAGGCGGTGGCCACCGAGGACGACGCGATCCGGAAGTGGGTGTACGCCCGGTCCCTTCCATCCTACGGCACGCTGCGGGATGGCGTGTACCGGATCCCCCTGACCCTGGTGGACCAGGTGGACGAAGAGTTGGAGGCCTTCCGACAGCGGCGGCAGGCGCTTATCGACAAATTCCTAGAAGGCTATCCGGCGCTGGTGAACAAGGCCCTGATACGACTCAGAGCCCTGTACAACCCAAATGATTACCCGCACCTGGACCAAGTGGCCGCCAGGTTCACGTTCGACTATAGGTACCTGGCGTTCATGACGCCCGAGACGCTGTCCGCCCGACTGCTGAGCCGTGAGCGGGCCAAGGCCGCCGCGGAGGTGTCCACCGAGGTGGAGGAGATCAAGGTCGCCCTGCGCGCTGGTTTTGCTGAGCTGGTGGCGCATGCCGCTGACCGGCTGGTGGTGCGGCCCGATGGCAAGAAAGTCGCCTTCCGTGACTCCTTGGTGAGCAACATGGAGGAGTTTTTTGGTTACTTCGGGGCCCGGAACCTGGTGGGAGACGACGAGTTGGCGGCCCTGGTGGAGCGAGCCAGAGAGTCCATGAAGGGGGTGACCGCCCAGACCCTGCGCACCGACGATGTCACCAGGGCCTCGGTCAAGGACACCCTGGACCAGGTCAAGGCCGAGATGGATCGCAGCCTGATGACCAGGCCCAGCCGCCGGCTCATTCTGGATAGAGAGGAAACGTCATGACGCACACACCGATCCCCTGGAGGGCCTGGCCCGACGGTGCTATCACCTGGGGAGGCACAGACAACAACGACTTTGTCATAGCCCAGGTCGAAATGGAAAGCACGTCCGAGGAACAGGGAATGGCTGACGCCCACCTCATCGTTTTGGCGGTCAACGCCCATGACGAGCTGCTGGCGGCGGCGACGGACGCTGAGTCTTGGCTTGCATCGTCATTATCGGCATTCAATCAGTTAACCGCCAGAGACAATGTAAATCGTGCTAGAGAGATACTCGCTGAGGCCATCGCGAGGGCCAGCCCGCAGGCCCGGTAGGGCCAGGGCTAGGGAGGGGAGCACCCATGACACAGAAGCACACACCGGGGCCCTGGGCAGCAGATTTTGAGGATGGCAGAAATATCGGTGGGATGGTCTTAATGGCTGTCAAGAGCCCGCGAGGGCTGCCTGTAGCGTTAATCCCTTGTCGTCCCGTTGATACCCCGAAGGCTCATCCGAATCTGGAGGCGGATGCCCTCCTCATCGCGTCGGCCCCCGAGCTGCTGGCGGCGCTGGTGGAGCTGGTCGCACTTGTCGATGAGGGGGCATTCATAGACTTGGCAAATATAGAGGCCACTCCAATATCCCGAAAGCTCCGGGCCGCCATCGCCAAGGCCAGCCCGCAGACCCGGTAGGGCCGGGGCAAGAGGAGTAACAGACCATGCGATGCGGAATCTGCGGCAAGGACACGATGCTGGGCTACCAGGGCATACCGAGACCAATAATGGACGCTGCTGACCTGAACTCGCACAAGAGGGTGGAGCATCCAGAAGAATATCAGGCGGCGAGAGAGGCCCGCCGGGCGAAGGCGCAGGCATCCAAGGACGCCAAGGCGGCGGAGGCGCAACGAGTCAGCGCCGCCCGTCTAGCGGCTAGCAGGCCCGTCGTGGTCCGGTATCTTAGCAAGGCAGAGCCGATAACCTTGCCGTCCTCAAGGTTGGCCCGGTGGCAGTTGAACTATAAGACGAGTGACGGAGGGGCCGAAGTGCGGTTCCCCGAGGCCGCGGCTTACCAGAGATATGAGAGTGTAATGGCGGAAATCGCAAGTCTGGCGGCTGAGGTCAGGGTACATCTGACCGCCGCCTGGGAGATGGGGACGCCCGTTACCCTGGAGCACCTGGACGAGCTGGACCGCGCCGCTGTGAAAAGTGAGGAGTTGAACGATGGATAACAATAGCAGAGCGGAGTGGAGAGCGGAACTGTGGGAAGAGCTGTTCGAGGCCCGGGCTGACATTAGGGTGCTGGCCCGGGTCTTGCAGAGACACAGGACTCATGCACACACTTTTAATGGGTGCAATGACTGTCGGTCCGGTCGAGACGAGGCCCTGGCCCGCCCGGGCGTTGTGCGGGTGCTGGAGAAGGAGAAGAGGAGGTGAACCCATGACCATGATCCACCTAAAACTGGAGGGCGACGGCGCCTTCGCGGACCTCCAGGGGAAAGAAGACCTGGTGATTCACCTGGCTGACAAGCCTTTCACGGTGGCGGCCCTGGACCGGGGCACCACCGGAGGGAAGCCGAGTGTGGTCATCCGCCTGGACCTGCCGGACGGCCGGGTGGTCCTGCAGCAGACCACCGCCAGGCTGTGGATCATGGTGGCGCGTGCTCTCCGGGGCAATTGGCCAGATGAACTGGGGGAGCTATAGGGGAGGTGAACCCATGACGCAGCAGCACACACCGTTACCATGGCGGTTCGCGACGAAAGAGGAGCAGATGGGATACATAGGGTGCCATATCATGGGGGCTAACGGCCGACCCGTAGCAAGCACCGTCGATCCACTTTCTCTCCCTGGCGACCTCCTAGAAGATAAGGCCAACGCTTTGTTGATCCTCCAGGCAGTCAACACCCATGAGGAGCTGCTGGCCGCCTGCAAGCTTGCGCTGAGATTCTCCATGGGTGACCACCTTAGCCAGCAAGAAGTAGCAACCTACACCGACCAACTCGCTGAGGCCATCGCCAAGGCGAGAGGAACCTGAGGGAGGTGAACCATGGCCGCTTTCAAGTCCTATTTGCGAGCAGGCTACTCGTGCCTATGGCTAAATACTCTTGAGCCCCACCGGGCAGAAGTAACCCTGGGCCGTGTCGCTCTGGAGACCAATCCTGATGTTGCCCCTTTGCGATGGGACATCGGCCAAGGCCTGACCAACCTGGTGACCGGTGTCATAACAGCATGTCCCAGCCCGGTCGAGGCCCTCAAGCAGGCAGCTAAGGCCCCGGAGGGCACGGTCGCTTTTCTATGGAACCTGCACCGGCTCCTGGGCGGCTTGGAGGTGATCCAGACGATCCTGAATGTCCAGCCCACTCTCAAAGAGAAGGGCAATTGCATCGTGGTCCTGGCCCCTTCGAGCGAAAAGCTCCCGGAGGAGCTGGCCAGGGTATTTACCACGCTGGAGTGTGACCTCCCCTCCAGGGAGGAGCTCCTCACACTCGCCCATAACATCGCCCAGCCGTATGAGGTAGCTGTCTCTGCTCAGCCGAACGGGATGCTTGATGCCGCTCTCGGCCTGACCGAAATAGAAGCTGAGGATGCGTTCTCCCTCGCCCTGGTGGAGACCGGCCGCTTCGATGCGGCCGTGGTGGCCAGGGAGAAAGCCGGCGCCCTCCTGCGCCAGTCCCAGCTCCAGATGAGCCAGTTCCAGGAGCGGTTCGCCGACCTGGGTGGCCTCGATGTCCTGAAGGAGTACACGCTCAAGACGGCGCCTAGTCCCTTGAGCCTGGGCATCATGATCCTGGGAGTGCCAGGGTCGGGGAAAAGTCATTTCGCCAAGGCACTTGGAAATGAGCTCGGCATCCCGACATTGAGCCTGGACTTTAGCCGTATGATGTCCAGCCTCGTGGGCTCCTCAGAAGCCAATATCCGCAACGCCCTAAAGGCCGTGGACGCGATGGGCCGGGTGGTGCTGTTCCTGGACGAAATCGAGAAGGGGCTTGCTGGCGTTGGTTCCTCGGGGGAATTGGACAGCGGCGTGAAGGCGGGCGTGGGCGCGACGTTTCTAACGTGGCTCTCAGACCGGGACCCCGGGCGCGCCTACCTAGTTGCCACCTGCAATAATATCAAACAGCTTCCTCCGCCTTATCAACGAGCGGAGAGATGGGACTCGATCTGGTATGTTGACCTGCCCAACCGAATCGAAAAAGACGCCATCTGGCCGATTCACATAGCAAAGTACCATATCGGTCTACAAGACCTAGTTGACGATACCGACTGGACCGGCGCCGAGATAAAGAGCTGCTGCCGGACCGCGGCCATGATGGGTTGCTCCCTGCAGGAAGCGGCCAGGTACATCATCCCCATAGCTCGCTCTATGAAAGAGGAGATTCAGTCCCTCCGTGATTGGGCCGCCGGTAGGGCGATCCCGGCGTCGCTGCCCGAGGCGCAGCCGGTAGCCGCCAGAAAGCTGACTTTAGGCAGGTCATGACGATGAAAGCGTTAGAAATCAAGTGCCCGACCTGCGGCGCACGTCCTGAAACCCACTGCCACCGACTAGTCGATGGAGACCCCATGCTCGGCTCCCACCTGGCCCGCCGGGCAGAAGCATCGCGTCTCACCATGATCCAAAAGGGTCATGGGGGTAGGAGGTAGACCATGAAAGCCCAAATCTGCCCCGTTTGCAATAAGTCCGGCCAGTATGAAGGGCGGCGTTGCCACGGCTGCAATGGCTGGGGCTGGGTGCAGGTGCCGGCGGACCGGCAGGTGAAATGGCCTTACCGCCCAGGACCAATAAGGGCAGGACGCCCGCCAGCTCATTCTCATTTGGGTAGATAGCTATGTCGAATGTTGATGACGCCGCCAAGGAAGTCTCTCCCCAGGCCCACCTGGTGGGGCTGTGGCTGGCCAACCATGACATCAGCAGCATTTCACCCAGCTTCGGCACGAAGCTCCTGGAGGTGGCTGCCGCCTGCCACGAGCAGTTGGTGTCGGAAACCAACAGGGTCATTATCGAGGACGTCTCTCAATTTATCCGGGCGTTGCGACTGGTCTCCAACGCCGCACTCATCCATGATGCAGCCATCTTGGACCAGATGGTTAAGGCGCTGAAGGCGCTGGTTCCAGTACAAGAGGAGGAGGAACCCCATGTGTGATCTGGAGATGTTGGGGATTCAGGCTGACGCGCCCACCACCAGGCGCCTCAACGACTTTTGCCGCAGTGGGTGCCATGTGAGTTCAATAAAGTTGCAGGTTAAGAGTCTGGACGCGCTCAAGCTGGCCTGCCAACGCCTCGGGCTGGAGTTCCGGGAGGGCCAGACCACCTACGCCTGGTTCGGGCGATCCGTGGGAGACTACCCGCTCCCGGAGGGCTTCACCCAGGAGGATCTGGGCCATTGTGACCACGCCATCCATGTACCGGGGGCGAGTTACGAGGTCGGCGTGGTGTTCAAGAATGGGGCATACCGCTTGATCTGGGATTCCTGGAGCAGCGGTGGTTTGGAGCAAGCCCTGGGCAAGGATTGCAACAAGCTAAAGCAATCTTACGGCATTTCTGCTGCCGTCCTCGAAGCCCAGCGACAAGGCTACTCGATTTGGGAAACTCAGGGCGAGGATGGGGCAATAAGATTGCAATTAGTCTTGATCTAAAAGGAGGGGCTATGCGGCTTGGTCGTAGGCTCACGGAGGTCGAGCGAAGGCACCTGCGGGAGATGCGAGCGCTGGGGCGGAAGCATGGGGGAGAGATGGCGGACGTGGAAGAAAGGCATCGGGGGGAGTTGGAGGACCTGGTAAAAAAGCAGGAAGAGGAGCTGGGAGAGTCGAGGTCTGGCCCAGCCGATGGACCGGAAGAACAGGGGGGACCCCCAGCGTAAAGGAGGGGTTATGGCCAGGAAGCTAACGAACGGGACGCGAAAATGCTCGCTTTGCGACAGATACGCAACTCAGCGGGTTAAACATGGGGAATATTACTGTGAGCCCCATTACCAAGAAGAGCGGCGCAAGCAAGACGCGGGAGGTTCCCTTGGCAGAAATTGAAGTCGTAGTTGCAGCAGACGGCACCGTTACGGTGGAGGCAAAAGGGGTCGTGGGCCCGGGGTGTACTGAGCTCACGAAGGCCCTGGAAGAAGCCCTGGGGACGGTGGAGTCGCGCTCTTGCAAAGTAGAATTCTATGAGCAGGTCGAGGCCGGCGAGCAGCTTTCACAAAGGGAGGGGTAGGGCTTGATTTTTCTAGCATATCTCTACCGGGAACTCCCTGGCTCTGATGCCATTGAGCACTATGTCATTCTTGCCAACGGTGATAGCGAGGAGCAGGTGAGGGAGGCCTGGGAAACCCAAGGGTTCCACCTTCTCACTTGGGCCTACGACGAGCTAGAGGGTGGCAAATGGCCCGGGCCAGTACCAGCGAACACATTGTTGAAGCCGGTACCATTACCCGAGCGCAATTAAGGAGGAATGCCCATGCCAGCAAGCTCGATTAAGGAGACAACAGACCAGGCGAAGGCGCTGCTGGTCCTGATCTCAAGAGGATTCATGCAGATTAGAGGGAGTAGCCAATGGATGACCTGAAACGCCAGGTCGATGAGGCGACCAAACGGATCGAGGCCTGGCCCGATAAAGACAAGGACTTGGCAAACCTGCTGCCGACCCAGGGTGTGTGCACCTTGTGCTATCTGGGAGGAAAGACGGAGCAGCCGCATCACGATTTGATTCTGCTCTGCCCGCATCCCAGCGCCTTGATTATTCCCTACGCCTGGTCCGATGGCCGCCTGCGGGCCGGGTCGCGGTACATGGCTGACAAGTCTACCTTTGTCGATATGCTCAGGATGCTGGCTGAACGCTACGCCGGCCAAAGCCCGGAGGCGACCGGCCGCTGGGTGAGGCTTCATGGGGCCGCAGGCCACCTGCTGGATGCTTGCGAGCTAGCCATTGCGGCCCTGTCCGGGTTTGGGGATGAAGCGGTGGTGCTGGAAGCGTTACGGGCGGCTGTCGCGTTAGCGAAAGAGGAGAATTGAACAGATGGATGGAAGGCTTAGGTTCCAAATAGTCGTTGATATTCTGGTCGATGCGCCAGAACTCAAGGCCACATGCGAAGAAGTGGGAAAGCCTTTGCTTGAAGTGATCCACGACCTAACCGAAGATTTCTTGGCCGGAAGCGTCGGACCATGTGCCGCACTAGAGTATCGGCTGGTGCGCGGGCCAGGGTTAGGTGCACCTTGAACACGTTCCCAAGCACCGAGGCCTTCTACGACGACGACCCCAGGCGGCGACGAAGCGGTGAGTCAGATTATGGGGTCTGGTGGACCAACGGGCCACGCTGGCCCACATGGAGAGTGAGTTATGTCCAAGCCACTGGGGAGGTCTATGCGGTGGAAGGAGTCCAGGGTGGGCGCGTGGAGGTCCTCGGCGTGGTCCCGCCAGACGAAGGACGGCACTACTATGGCACCCTGGACAAGATATTGGATGGATGGGCAGAAGAGGCTGGACGGCCTCTCTCCTGGGTGCGCGAACGCCTGGGCCAAAAGGCCGTATCTGGAGAGAGTACGATATTCGAGCCAGTGACATGCGCGGCCTGCGGGCGCGCGGTGACAGCGGAAGACTGGGCATCAGACCTCTGTCTGGTGGCACCCGCTGGCCGGCACCGCCTCACAGGGCGAGACCTCCTGGCCCTGGCCCTGCGGCCCAGGCTCGAGATGGAAGGTGATAGCGCGAAATGAATAAAGAAGAACGCCTGCAAAAGTTGCTAGAGGCTCAGGATAAGTTAGTCGCAGGCCTGGCCTCCGTGGAGTCGGCCTTGGCAAAAGCGAGGGGGCTGATCACGTGCCAGAGCCATTACCTGCATTGCTTGACGACTGTCGGTGGGAATGCCTTTCGTACCGAGATGTTGCTGCTCTTCCCTGATGAGGCTGATGCAAAGTTTGGCCTTCAGGGTTATCAAATCCACCAGTGCCTTGGCTGTGGTAGGTTCGTACTGTGTAGATACGATGGGGATGTCATAGGGGACATCACCGACGAGCAAGCCAGGCGCTGGGGTTCGACTTGACCGCACAGGGGCCTCGCGGCGCTGGGGTGGCCTGAACCACGGCTCAGGGCGTTTTCGCGGGGCTGTTTCTCAGGGTGAGGGCCGGGAAGGCCCTGATTTTTTGGCCGCCAACAGGAAAGATCATGGATGACTTGGAGTTAAACCTTTACGAGCGGGTGCGCCTCCCCGACCGGCGGGAGGGGTTCGTCCTGAGCATGAGCTTCCCGCCGAACCTGCCCGGGGAAATACCGCCACCGGACGAGCTGACAGTGCTCACCGACGATTATCGCAAGGTCGACTGCTGGCCCTGGCAGGCAGCAAAGATTCGGCGAGCTCGAGGCCAGACGGTCAAAAACAAAGACCCGGAGGGCAGCTTCTACCCGGTGGAGTTGGAAAACTCGGCTCGTCTGCGGATGGCCGTCTGGCACGACCACTGGGACCGGTTCCCGCCCCACCCTGGTGACCCCCATGTCGCCTATTACAACGAGTACCGCGACGGCAACAAGGCCCCGCTGCCGGCACGCGAGGACATCCGCGCCCAGGCCCCGGTACCGACTCAGAAGCCCAAGCAGTTGAGTATGTTCTAGCAGAGAGGAGGTGCGCATCATGTTGACCCCCGAAGACATCAAGTCCCTAGAGGCGGCGCGGGGGGGCGCCGACCGGCACGACGTTGCCAGGGTCCAGGTCGAGAGACGACTCTCGGCGGAGGCCGTGGCCTCGCTCCAGCTAGTCGGGCTGGACGACTGGGAGATGGAGCTCTGCCAAGCATGGGCTGGCCTGGAAACCATGGTCGGGGTGTCGGAAGAGTGCCGGTACGCCAAGCAGCTGCTGGACGAAATCCCTATTCCGCCCAAGGCGGACATCCTGAACCCGGGCATTCTCGATAAGGAGCAGTTCTGGGACCAGATGGGTTTGGCCGACCACCTGCGCTTTTTCTGGAGCGCCCGCCACTTCTTGGATCGACCCCCGCCCAAGACGGCCCTGGGCGGGGTCGCGCTCAAGGTCATAAAACACTGGCGCGCCTTCGCCGAGGAAAACTGGCCTACGGCCGCGGACCTGTACTCGGCCTTGAAGCGAAAGGACACGCAGGGTACGAAGCGGAGGCGCCCGAAACTCGAAGCCGAGACCAAGGTGGGCCTGGCAACCATCTGGCGCCTGGCGCTGCACCTGGAGCACACCTGGCACGGCTACGGGCACCGGCCCACCATCAGCCCAGAGGACATCTACGAGGCCCTGGGCGACGTCCAAGCCCAGGTGGAGGTGAACTGCTGGAGCACGGATGACGAGACGATGCTGGAACTTCTGAAGAAGACCGGCGGCCATGGCGACGGCTGTTCGTTTTGTGACGTGTATAGCCTGGATACCTTCGAGTTTGGCTGGGGTTCCGACGGGCGCAACTCGGTCATCTTCTGCCCTCGCTGTTCCGGCCGGCGGCTGGTGGACAAGACGCCGGAAGCCCCCCAGGCCACTAAATGGGACGGGGGCCCCACACCACCGGAGCGCGGCGATTACGCTTACCGCTGGGCCATGAAGCACGGGATGATGTGGGACGAGTTCCTGCGGGAGGTCAGGGGGCTGGAGACGAAGTTCGACCCGTCCAAGAAGGTCCTCTGCCCTCTGCTGGAGCACTGCAACACCCGCTGCGCCCAGGACCAGAAGAACGGCGTCCGGGGCTACCCGCTGGGGAGCAGCGACTACGAGACGAGCTGCTACAGGTTCAAGGAAATCCTCTGGTGCCGAGAGAACGCTGGCACCTCCGACCAATTCGCCGAGATGCAGAAAAGGCAGCGTGAGCTTGCCGAGAAGAAACGAACGCGCACCCCACGGCCCAAAGCCGTCGCACCCGCCGTACCTCCCGCCAGGAGAGCCACCAGGGTGGCCCCAACTGAACCCGGCGTCGAAACGCCGAGGATGTTCTGAAGGAGGTGGAGTATGACTTGGGATATAAAGGTGTTCCTCAAACGAGTCCCCGAGCAAGTGGAAGTAGCTGAGTGGATGGTTCGGCACGGTATGACAAAGCAATGGGGGTCTAATGAGCCTTGGTTTAGCCATTTGGCCCCGCCTTTAATCGAATACTGGCACGGAGAAGGCCCGCCAGGGATATGCGTCCATTATGGAGTGTATGCAGACGTCCCCGGGCCTCACCTGGCCTCAGCTACCCTTGAAGTCTCCTGGGGCAACCTCAACGATGTAACCGCTGCGCTGACCATACAGTTGGCTGCGCAGATGGCTACCGACTGGGGCGGGGGTGAGCTCCGCAACCCCCAAACGGGCGAGACCCTATGAGTGCCCGAAAGGAGGTGCGCCAATGAATCAAAACCAAGCCGAACCGGAGCGCGTGATCTTCGTAGAGTTTTGGCCTGGGAGCCGGCGCTTGCGGCCGTTCGAGGTCGTCACGGAGGTGGCAGTCTCTGCACGGTCCGGCCGACCGGCGTACACAACTTACCACTGGTATGACTGCGCCGCCCAGAAGGACGGGACCATCATCTACGACATGAGCGGGTCTGGCGGACTCGTCGACGGCGCGTGCTACGTTACCCGAGGCCCCTGGTGGGCGGCCAGGGGCCTCGGGGTGAGACACCAAGGTGAACGCCGCATCGCTCGCCTGCCGGTGGCGCTACGAAAATGGCCGCCTGAGAACAGCGTCGAGGCAGCGATGGTTGAGTGCCCGACCTGCGGATGGTTATCCGACGAAGATTTCACTGGCTCGGGATACGAGCCAATCTGCCCCCACATGCGATGGGACCCTGCCGACGAGAAGTGGGTCCTGAAGGAGGTGGCCTATTGATTTGTTGCCTTATCCCTAAAAGAGTTAGTGATTAACCCTGAAATCGCAAAAGGAGGTATACCAACATGGAAACGACAGTACAAAGACTACGCTACGTCCTCGATGTCCTGGCGCCCGCCGTGGGCGGCAAGAAGGCGACCCTACCCATCCTACAGAACGTGGTGGTCGGTCAGGGCAAGGCCTGGGCCCTTAACTTGGAGACCGCAGTCACCGTGGAGTTCCCCGAGGCCACCGACGAACCGGTACTCCTGCCCCACCAGCAGCTGCTGAGCATGCTTAAGAACATCCCAGGCCCGACGCGTCTCACCATCAACCGCGAAGGCGAGGTGATCAAACTGGCGGCAGGGGCCACCAGCGCCGATTTCCCGGTGCCTGGAGAGGTGGCTGAGTTCCCGCCTTTGCCCAAACTTCAGCCTGTCGGCGAAGGGCAGGTGGACGGTGACCTCTTTCTCAAGACCGCGACTGCCCTCGCTGAATACGCGGCCACCGACGTCAGCCGCCCGGTCCTGCAGTGCGTCTGCGTTACCCTGGGAGCCCCGCTGGCGATGGTCGCAGGTGACGGCTTCTGCCTGGCCTGGCAGACACTTCCCATGAAACTAGCCGCGCCCGACGGAATGACCCAAATCCTGCTACCCACCACAGGGGTGCATACCCTGGCCAGGGTATGGAAAGTCATGGAGAAGATACCCTCGGTAGTTGGCCCACCGAGCGCCGACCCCACGAAACCGGATGGAGAGTTCCGAATGGCCCAGCTCGCCGTGGCCAAACGGATGGCGCGTATCAGCCTGGCCCCCGGGAGGCTTAGCTTTGAGCATGGGTCAGTCGAGGTCCGGCTCCAGTGCGCGTCTGGCGAGTTCCCCAACTATCGCCAATTGATCCCCACAGACCTGCCCAACAAGGTGAGTTTCGACGCCGAGGAGGCGCTGCGGGCCCTGCGTTCCCTTCAGGACGTCGCCGCTGACGGAAGCGGGATCGTGCGCCTCACCTGGTCCGATGGCACATTGGGTCTCTCTGCCAGTGCCGAAGAGACCTGGACCATCTCCGCCAGCGTCCGTGCCCATATTCAGGGCAAGGAGGCCAGGATCGCCTTTAATATCAAATACCTGCTGGGTTACCTGCATGGCAAGATGGGGACGGTGCTGCTGGAGACCGCGGCGCCGTCGTCTCCAGGGAGGTTCTTTTGTAGCGGCAGCCCCGATGTGCTGATCATGCCGCTGTACGTGAAGTGGGGAGATGAGCCCGCGACAGAGCCAACTGACGCTAGTCCCAGCGCAGAAGAAGCGCCGGTGGACGCACCACCCGGCGCCGAAGCCGAGGGCGCGCCGGTCTCAACTAACGGGAAGCCGGCAGAGGTGCCGGCCGCCGCCAAGCCCAGGGCCCGGCGCAAGGCTAAGGGTTAACCATGCAAGACGATATTGGAGCAAAGGCGCGGTACGTGAAAGCCCAACCACAGAGCCGGCGCCATGAGTGCCATTGGCCAGGATGCAACAAGCAGGTCCGGCCGGCTTTTTGGGGATGTTTAGACCATTGGTTCAAGTTGCCCCTCCAGCTCCGCACGAAAATCTGGAGGGCGTACCGGCCCGGCCAGGAACAGGACATGCACCCCTCAGCGGAGTACATAACGGCTGCAAGAGAGATCCAGGACTGGATAGCGACTCGAAATGCCGGCAGTAATCTGCCCCGGTTTGCTGATGAAAAAGGGTAAGACGACTCAAAGGTACGGCGACCATGAAGAGCTCATCAGGCGCTTGGCTGTTCGGCACCAGCCGCCAGAGTGGGTTTTCATTCCCAACCTGCGAGTCGGCACAGGCCTTCCTTACGGATCGAATCAAGGCAGCAGCCGAGAAAGAGAAGGCGGCGTCAGCGCGAGCTCTGGCCTCCTGACCTCCGGGTCTTGAAAACTACCGTGAAAAGCGGTATTATCACAGACGGCCAAATGGAGGGACTAAATGGCGCAACAACGGGTCTTAGAGCCGGGTGTGCCGCTGCGCTTGCTCTGTCAGGTCTGCGGGTACGAGTACGTCTTGCCTTGGGAGAAGGGCATGCTATTCGAGGCCATGCTGGCCCGCCTGAAGGGTTATCGCATTTGCCCCAGCTGTGGGAACAAGAGCCGGGCACGAAACAAAGCGGTTGTTATATTACCTGAAGGGGATCTATCGTCATGCCGAAGCGAAAAACCAGTTTCGACCTAAGTGACGAGGCTATCCGTTTAATAACTGCTCTGGCCGAGCGGATGGGCCTTACCAAGACCGCGGTCATCGAGACCCTGGTCCGTGAGGCTGCCGAATTGGAGGGGTTACGGTCCCGTGCTAATCCCACGCCACGACCAGCGCCATGATTACCCCCGTCGATGTGGATGCCGGGCACGCCCTGGCCAAGAAGTTCCGATGCGGTGAATGCGGAAGTCGACTTTCGGTCGCTTGGCAGGGCGCGCCGCCGCCCGCCTGGGGAAAAGGCACATGGGTCCTTCGCTGCGGAAAAGACCCCGCCCACAGCACGATTCAACGAACACCGCGAACAAGGCAACTTTTCGATTCTGAAAAAGACTGGGTGGAGGTAGACATCATGAGTCAAAGAGAAGTCGGAATCCCCGGAGCCCTGGCGGTTCCACAGACGCGAGAGGCGATGCTGGAAAGGGCCAATCAAACCCTCAAGGCTGGCCTCTGGCCTCAGACCATGACTCCCGATCAGAAGGCCCTGATGGTCCAGGTAGCACTGGCCTACGGCCTTGACCCATTGATGGGCGAGCTGGTCATTTACCAGGGCAAACCTTTAGTCACCATCAACGCGCGCCGGCGCAAGGACGTGGAAGCCGGCCATCATCCCAGCATCAAGTTCAGGTTCCTGACTGCCGAGGAAAAACAGGGCTACTCGGATGTCGGGGCAATGAGCGAGGGCGACCTGGTTCAGGTGGCCATCTTGACCACCGAATGGGGAAACAGCGTCGAGTGCATCGGGAAGGTGACCGCAGCAGAGCGTGCAGCACCCTCCACCAGGTCCGCCCGCGGGCTGGCCCACCCCATCGTGGCGGATAACCCCATCGAGATGTGCCAGAAGCGTGCCGAGGCCCGTGCTCGGCTCATGGCCTACGGGCCAATTCCCTTGCCACAAATGCCAATGGCGGGTGTCGTTATCGAAGGAGAACTCGTGGACCCGGGGGCAGCTGCTCACGTCAGCCCCCCCGCGGTTCTCCCTCCAGCTCAGAAGCGCAACCCGGAGCAAGAGATTGATGAGCCGTTCCCTCCGGACATGTGGTTGCCCGAAGAGGAGCCCCCAGCCACCGACGAGGTGTTCGACCCGGAGACGGCGCCGCCACCACCGGTGCCGGACACGGTCCACTCCCGGGTCCACTTTGAGCAGGTCTTGAAGGACGCGGGATGGAATGTGGTCAGGTTGGAACTCCAGGTGCTGAACATGACGCTCGACCGCTACATCCGAGAAGGCCATAAGGTGCAGGACGCGTACATGGCCTGGAGGAAGCATGTGGCGAATGAGCCCAAATAGTCACCATACTTCGGCCTGCAAGCCCAACGACCCCGATGAAAAGCTGCCGCTCCGGGAGGTCATCCGGCGAGGGAGGCCCGGCCCTCCTCGCCCATCGCCCAAGATCCCGGTCCGCACCGGGAAATAAGGAGGAACAGCGATGAAAGTGAAGATCATCCAGGTAACCCGACTCCCCGACGACGAAAATGGCCCCCGTAACCCAGAGGTGACGATAGAGTTGCCATCAGGTGATCAAATTCAGGTGACTCTGTATGACCACTCAGACGGCTCTATCAGCCCTCAGCGGGCTCGCAAACGGGTCTTACAGGAGATTGCCTGGGAAATACTGAGGCATGACCGCCGGAAGGCCCTATGCGAGGCTGCTGAGACTCTGGGCCCTGAAATCGATGTTGACCTGGACCAGGACGACTCGTGAGCTTGCAAGGGGAAGCGGTCCTCTGGGAGCCAACCTGTGAGGCGATCAACTGCCCTCTGCACCCCAAAGAGGCAGCGCCACCGGGTCGCCGCCGGTCACCCACCAGGAACGCCGGCTCTCCACCGGCACGGGGGTCGCCCCGTCGAAGCAAGCTGGAAGTAGCGAACGAAAGGAGCCTAAAGGAAGGGATGACTATGAAGAACACCCCTTGGCCTATAAGGACATTCATCAAGTGGTGACATCCTCCGCCGGCTAGAAGCCTGCGGCTTCCAACGTGGAACTTGCGAGGTTACGGTTACCATGACTGATTTTGAGGCCAGTCACTTCCCCGTTCAGGCCCGGTGTCACACCGGGCGCGCCAGAGGAGCTTGCCCCTCTGGCAGCGAGGTTACGGGCGGCGTTCAGGTCGGCGTGGAGCTGGTAGCCGCAGGCCCGGCAGGAGAAGGCGGCCTGATGCCGGTTAGCCCGCTCGGTGTGGCCGCACCTGGAGCACCGCTGGCTGGTATGCCTGGGGTCCTCTTCGACGACGTGGACGCCGGCCAGGGCCGCCTTGTACTGGATAAAGGCCAGCAGTTGGCCGAAGGGCCAGGCGTGGAGCATCCGGTTGGTCTTGCGTGTTCCCTTGATGCGCTCCCGGATGCCCAGCAGCCGCTCGACGTGAAGCACGCCGCCGGCGGCCGCCACGGCGTCCACAATCTCCCGGCTGACCTGGTGGTTCATGTTAGCCGCCCAGCGGGACTCCTTCCCCTTGCTGCGCTTGACCATGCCCAGCTTGCCCTTCTCCTGGAGGGCCTTCCGGTATTCGGAGTAACGGTTCCGGGTGTAGCGCAGGGGCTTGCCGTCGAAGAACCGAACGACTCCAGGGCCGGAAAGGACCGCGACGTTGGCGACGCCCAGGTCAACGCCGAAGTGGGGGCCGTCATTGCTCGGAACATCCTCGGCTTTGACGGTCAGGTACAAATACCAGTCACCGCCTTGGCGCACCAGCTCCGCCACGCCGTGGGGCAGCTTGGCCCGCTCCTGGTGGCAGGCCGGGATAATCAGGGGCAGCCAGAGGAAGCCGCTGGGGGTGGAGACCCGGAGCGTCTGCCGGTCTGCAAACACCCGGAGGTTCTCGGCGGCCAGGCGCAGGGGCAGGGAGCCGTTGACCCTGGGCAGGCTGGACCGCCGCTTCGCCCTGAGGCGGGACAGATGCCCGCGGTACATCGCCAAGGCCTTGTCCCTGGCCTGCTGGACAGTGGAAGCGGGCAACTCCGGGAAGGACTCCCGGGCCGCCCGATAGCAAGCGTGGTGGAGCTTGTTGGCCGAGGTGGTCTGGAGGCTCACCGCCTGCCCCAGGTGAAGCCGGGCGCAGCCCGTGAAAGCCCTTTGCATCGCCAAGAGCCTGGCTTCCTTCGCCCGGTTGACCACCCGGAGCTTAAGCTTCAGAACTACGGCCTGCATAGAACCATTATATCATATGGAGGCAAGCGGCGATTCCTCTGCCTGCTAAAGCAGGCAGTCCCCTCGCCGCGACGATTATGGACGACCAAAAGGACCTCTGCCGCCCGGTCAATCAGCTAAGGCAGGTACTCAACTTTAAGGCATCTTAGAAGGGAGGTGACCCATGGTTTTGCTGGATAGCGCGCGAGAGTGTGTTTGTGTGCTTTGCGGATGTACGGACTCCCGGGCCTGCCATGGGGGCTGCTCGTGGGTCAAAGTCGACCGGGACAACGGGTGTGGCCTCTGCTCGGCCCACGACGTGGACGAAGAGACAATCCTGCTGATACCGCCAAAGGAGTGACCTTGAAAACCAAGATCGTCGAAGCCAGGAATGCCGAGGTGGGCAAGTCTCTGAAAAGGTGGGCATCCCCAGGGATCGGGAGGTGACCCAAGTGAGTGGCACAAAGGAGGTGATACCATGCCCAATAAGACAACGATAGAGTGGACGGATTATACGTCAAATCCCATCGTTCCCAAAGGAGGTGGATGGGGTTGCTCGAAAGTTAGTCCGGGCTGTTGAGACCACTGCTATAGTGAAACCCTCAACAAGCGCATGGGCAACAAACGGGACTTCCGTGGAAAGTGGGAGTTCGTTCTAAAAGAGCAGGAGTTGAAAGCCCTCGCCAAACTCCCTGCTGGAAGCAAGTGTTTCATCATGGATATGGGTGACATGTTCCACCCGGATATCCCCTGGGAGATGATTACGAGAGTCTTTAACTCCATGGCCTGTACTCCCTGGGTGACCTTTCAAGTTCTCACCAAGCGCCCTGGTCGCATGGCCTACTTTGCTGAACACTTCGGGGCAGATACTGGGGTCGGATGGAAACAAGAATGGCCCCCCAATATCTGGGCTGGTACTTCTGTGGAGAGTCAGAAGTATGCCCCACGCCTTGATTGCTTGGCCAGGGTGCCAGCCAAGGTGAGATTCGTCAGCGTGGAGCCGATGCTCGGCCCGGTGGATTTGCGGAAGTGGCTCAATCCAAAAATCACGGGTATATGGGTTGAGGACTCGGTCTTATCCTGGGTCATCGCTGGCGGCGAGTCCGGTCCTGGTGCCCGCCCGATGCACCTGGACTGGGCGAGGAGGCTGCGGGACGACTGCCAGGCTGCTTGCGTACCCTTCTTTTTCAAGCAGTGGGGAGCGTGGGCTCCCTTCCAAGACAACGGGCCTTTGCCCCCACACTGCTGGTACGTCGGGCTGGATGGCAATGTTCGTGCCGGCGATGCAGAGTCCGCCAGTGATTGGTGCATGGGGAAGGTTGGCAAGAAAGCCGCTGGCGCCCTGCTGGACGGCCGGGAGTGGCGGGAGATGCCGCAAGTCATGGGTCGAGACCTTAGAGACCGGTGGCGGGAGGTAGCTGATGAAGCTCAAAGCGGGCGACCGGGTCGTGATAGATTTGGAGATGGCTCAGGCCCGGTGTAGCGAGGCTATTTCAGAATGTTGTGATAGGGCGTGGGATAAAGATGCCCTCCGCCGGTTGTTACGTTGTATGGCGGAGGGAGACTGGCGGGTAGCCAAATCGCAAATACCCGTGTGGGCCTGTCCCTTTTGTGGGCACTCCTGGCCAACACGCCGGACCGAAATCAGTCTGGAGGTATCATCCTCCATTATTACGGGAGGAACTGGGTACCGGTATTGGGCTATACCACGTTCTTGGCTGCGGCTTGCGGGAGGTAGCTGATGGCCGGTGGTTACGGCGGTGCCAAGTCGTGGTCTAGAAACTGCCCGGTGTGTGGAACGAGGTATCAATACTCCAATCAGTCCAGGCGGCTCGTTGATCCTAAAACGTTGGTAGTTGTGCCCGCCGCCCAGCGCCTGCACTTTGATCGCAGGAGCCGCAGGGTGGTGGATAGGAAGGGTGACCTGCTCTCAACGGATGTGCATGAGCTGGCTTGTCTACGACGCCAGCGACTAATAGCAGCGGGAGGTGGGTAATGCGTTGCGTGACCTGCCCAATGGTGAAACCATGTCGCAAAGGGAAATGTATATGGGCTGACTACCTGGCGATGCTCAAGAAGGAGGAGTGAGACGATGCCCTGTCAGTTCATCCGCATCGGAAAGGGTTCTGCGATCATCTGTGGCCCCCGGCCCAAGCCCAAGCCCTGCTGGGAGTGCCACCGGCCAGGTTCCTTCCAGTGCGACGGCCCCAGCGCCACCGGCAAGGGCAACTACGACCGATATCTGTGCGTCCAGCACCGGACCCAGGCAGGCGCCGGGGTGGACTACTGCCGCGACCACGCCGGGATGCTAAGACTACTCTAGCAGCTTCCCCTGCTGGAGTTCGGGGAACTGGGCCCACCAAGACCACCAGCTCGTCCGATGACAGTTATAGCACTTCTGGAAGCCCTCGATGTGTTTGTATCCCCTCAGCACATCCCCCCCACAACAGGGACAGGCCCCCTTTACAACAACTGCGGCTGTGATTGCACACCTCCGCTACCCTCAACACACCCGTCGCAGAGAGCCACCGCATCTTCATGGCACGGCCTGTCCGGCGGCCGGATGCAGCCGCTCGGCCGAGCGTGAGCCCCATCGTATCTGAGCAACACATCTCGGCAACAATACGCAACACTTGTAGATAGCACCACATTTAGTTTACATCCTTTTTTTCTATAGAGACCCCCTATAGAGGACTATTCCAAACACGCTATATGTCGTATCTACATGTGTTGCGGATGTGTCGCTCAGATACGAGGCGTTTAGAGAGTCAGCGGCTAACTTAGATGGGCCTGCCGGTAGCCCTCTCCCTGTAAGCCGATTCCCCGCCACTCTCGAGCGGAGTGCCCCTGTCGTCGAGTGTATCCCTTTGCTTCGAGCCGCTGAGTGAACCCCTTGTGGCTGATAGCGCGCTCACCATTTTGCTGGCACCATTGTTGGTAAGCGGCGTAGATGGCCTGGTTAGTGCAGATGGCGTCCTCTTCGATGAAACAGGCATCCTGAATGAATTCCGCGAGCCGGTCCATGTCCCGACGGTATGCGGCGCTGGCTTGTTGGACAACCAGGGGAGCGCCCAACCCCTCCAGGCGCCATAGGGCGCATCCTTCCACCAGCCACCGGAGGACGGCGGCGCCCCCGAAGTCGGGGTTTATGAGAGCAAGTTTAAGATCGGGGTCCCGCTCTGCCTCAGGGATCACAACTTGGAAGGGTATTTGGGACACCCTTCGCCACATCCCAGGCTCGTTATCCGGGATAATTGGTCGGCTATTCGAGGTGAGCCATATCTTGCCGGTTGGAACAAATTCAAAAAACTCTTGGTAATTGAACCGTGTGACCATAACGTCGCCGCCGGTCATCCTCTGTAAGAGTCCGGTGGCCAACCTTTGGTTCCCCGGGAGTTCCATCGCCAGCACAAACCTCTTGCCGACAAGGCGGGCAACGTCGTTCCTTGGCGCATTACCGTCGGATTTCTGTTCGCCGAAGGTCTCGCCACCGACCACTGTGGCGTAGTCGCCCAAGCAGTTGCCCACCGCCCTGAGCAGCGTGCTTTTCCCGGTAGCTGGCGGGCCCCAAGGCATAAACAGTTTCTCCTCGGTAGTCGCGCCAGTGATTGAATAGCCGAGGGCCCGTTGCAGGTAGAAACGCAAGGTCTCGTCGGGCATGATGCGATTCAAGAAGTCGTCCCAGGGCAGGTAACCGCCCTGGGGGTCGTAGGACGCGGCCGTAATCATGGTGATGTAGTCGGCCCGGTCATGGGGCCGGAGAGTGTTGGTCCGAAGGTCCAGGGTCCCGGCTGGAGTGTTGAGCAGCCACTGGTCAAGGTCCCACGCCTTGGCGTCTATCTGCACCTGTCCTTCTTCCTTGGCCAGGCCAATCATGGCTTTGATCCGAGCCTGATTCTCCGAGGTGCGCGCCCATTTGGCCGTGGCCTCCGCCTGCCTTGACAACTGGATGCGCTCCTCGGGGGTCAGTTCCGGGCTGGTGGCGGCCTCTCCCTGAAGCAACGCCGCGTCGTTGTATAGGGAGAGGATGACGTCCTTCGCAAACCGGTGCATTGCTCCAGGGACCTCAGGCACCCACCGGGACTCCATCCAAAAGAAAAGCCGGTCCTTGCAATTACGAAAGTCATCCCCGTGCAATGCGATCAGCCGGAAGGCGTTCCCTAAGTCCGTGTGGTGTTGCGCTTCCAGCAGGGGCTGGCCTAATACCTGCGCCAGCTCTTGGTTCAGGTGCTGGGGGTTAGTAGGGCTTGGTGTTGTCATCGCCCCACTTCCCGACATGTCTGAGTTCGCTGATAAGTTTGACCAGGTCGCCGCCGGTGCCGCAGGCCCCGAAACAGCGCCAGCGCCACGGATTCGCTGTCACCAGGAAACTCGGTGGGTCTTCGTCGTGAATCGGGCACCGTCCTTTCCAGCTGCCGGAGGTCACCGGTGTTAGTGGGGTAAGGCAGCGGTTGACGTACTCAGCCAGGTCTACCTGACGGTATGGGCGGAGTAGGCCATAACCAATGCCCTGACTGCGGCGCGGGAAGAAATCGGGCCGGGAAGCCAATGAAACAGGCATGGGGGGTTGCTTGGCCTGGGCGACCAGACCGTCAAATACGGTCTTGAAGTTATCTTTGGCTATGGCCGCCAGCTCGCAGGGGTCTTTGGCAAAGGGCGGGGCAGTGATGACGAAGGCCGTTGGTATGGTGCTGCAGACCGCCTGGGTCAGCTTCTGGCCCGCCTCGTCAGGCTCCTGCCAGACGTAAATTTTATCGAAGCCCTCAAGCTGCTCCTTCCACTCCTGCTTCCACGTGTCAACCCCAGGGACCCCGAGGGCTGGGACACCCCGCTGGAGTAGCTGCGCGGTATCGGTCTCGCCCTCTACCAAGATGACCCGTCCGTACTGCCTGAGCCGGGCAAGATGTTGGAGGCCGTAGAGGGACACTTTGCTGCCTCTGACCCACCGAAAGCGGTCTCCGGTCAAGGCAACCCGATGACGTAGGGACTGGCGTCCGTCTGGAGAATAGTAGGGCATGACGACTACCGGTATGAGCCGCCCATACCACTCCTCCGTGTCTCGCCAGCCCATGCTCCGCCTGAGGAAATGGGGGTCCAGCCCTTTGGCTGCTGCCACCTCGGCCACGGTTGTGCCGGGGGGTATCTCAGTTTGGGCTGAACGCCGGCGTTGCTTGGGCCCGGAGGGGAGGGGTGGCTGTGGAGCGTGGGTGGGGTCCAGTAGGAGTTGTTGCAGTTGGTACGCGTTGCCTTGAGCACCGCATACGAAACACTTGAACAACTTCTGGTCCTCGGAGACGGTGAAGTAAACGTCGCGTCCTGACCGGCTGTGATAGTTACACAGAGGGCAGGCCATCAGGTACTTGGACCGCGGATTATGGCCGAGGAAATGGTCACGCGGGGCAAAGCGCTGGATGATGTCAAGGATGGCGAGGGGGGGGATAGTAGTCATAATGCTCCCCCTCGGGTCTTTTGGGCGTGGTGCTTGCGACACAGGGTTTGGAGTGTAGCCGCGCGGTGCTGGCGCATAAACTCGACTACGACTGGATGAGTGGGAGGCAGCTCAAAGCGTTCATTTGAGATCCAGTCGTAGTAGGCCCATTGGTTCTTTTCCCTCGAGGAAAACAAAGCAGCGGAAGCGAGGAACATCTCCTCGAAGGTTGGTTTAAGATGGTCCACTTCGAGGTTGGCGGTCGAGCCGCAGCGTTCACAACACGGTCCGTGGGCGATGGCGACCGCTGGGGCAACCAGTTTCCGCAGGTGTTGCCGGACTTCATCGAAGTAGGTGGGTGGGTCGAAGCATTTGCGCCAGCTAATTCCATGCCATCCGGTAAGTTTGGGGTCCTTGAAGTACGCCTCGAAATTATAAAGGTCAGGATTGTGTGATTCCCAGGATGGCGTTTTACGAAAGTAAGTTGGGCGTAGGCCAAGTCTGGGCAAGGCGTGGTGATACCGCGTCAGCAGGTCCGCCAGCAGCGGTGAAGTGAACGCTTCCCAGAAAACGTGTAGGAGGAGCTCCCTCTGAATGGCCCGGATAGCGGCTGCCTTCGATGGAAAGGACTGATTGGCTAAGTGAAGTGTCTTTCTCATTTCCCAAAAAAACAAGCCGCCAAGGGGCCCTGCCCCTTGACGGCCTGTTACGGAATCGGTATGCTATCTATCAACTGCAAGAGCCCACACCTTTTGCAGCGCCTGGTCGAAGGGGGCAGCCTGTAAACGGCTGCCCTTCTTCTTTGTGACCAGGGGCTCACGGCTATTTTGGACGCTCTATCACAGTTAAGTCAATGGGCTGGAACATGAATTCAGGCGAAAATGCCAACCGGCTCAGGGTCCCGGCCTGGCTCCTCCACCGGACCCTGCCCACGCGCTCAACCTGCCAGACCTGTCAGCACCCGCACTGCCTGAGCTGTTGGAGATGTCATAGGTGCTTGTGCGCTAAATACAAGGGAGCGCGGACGCCCCGTGGCCGGGGCAGGAGGATCAAGGGGTTTTAGCGCAGGCTGGCCGCTGAGGGGCCTCCGGGGGGTAGGGGTGGCCTAGGGGTCGTCTTAGGGTAGTTTCGCCGCTGGGGCAAGGCGATATGGGCCTGCGTTGTTGGTTCTGGCCGGTTGACCCGCCGGGTAACCGGTCACCCGGGCCTACTTCAACCAGTAACCCGCGACCAGGCCGATCCAGCCAGCGGCCATCAGACCCAGTTCCTTGTTGGTGGTCAAGTCGATGGTCATCAAAATGTACACCCCACTACCCAACAGCCCCAGGGAGACCACCGTTTGAACCAACAGGCGGAAGACAGCGGATGTCAACTGTGGTTGGCCTTCTTGGTGGCCTTGCCATCACCGTTCAACGCCGCTTTGACGGTGCGGACGGCGAAGGTTAACTGTGACCCAGCTAATGGCTTCCCTTTATCGGGGGAACATTGAGTGCCGACCCACTTTTTGAGCAGTGAAATCAACATCTCCTACCTCACACGGGGCTATGGGAACACTGCATAGAAGGGATGGAGCTTAATCAACGGAAGCAGGGCGAGAGCCGTCTGAATTTGAAGGAGACCAAACCCTGTTTCGGGCATGTATGGAAGGGGCGACCCTAAGACCAAATTGGAAGACCCTGCTCTTAAAGCATTCCTCAGCTCTCGGTTGGTCGCTTCAGGGTACCTCGACATTAGAAGCGCCAAGGCTCCTGCCACCATAGGGGACGTGCTTGACGTTCCCCCACCCTGTTCGCCAAAATCCCTGAACCCGCCTCCCCACGGGAGCACCCCATAAGTCGGCGTCACTGCGACTGGCTGGAGCGGAAAGCATTGACCGGGACCTGGGGTGCTGTAGAATTGGGGCCTTAAATTCCGGTCCAACGCCCCCACGCTCACCGATTGCGGCATGGAGTTTAGCCACCATAAGGTACCCCTAGCTTCTGGTCCGCAGGTCCCTTTGCTATTGCCGGCTGCCCAGGTAGTGATAGCCCCTTTCTGGATCTCCTTGACCAGCATTGCGGCGACCACATTGCACGACGCTATGGGGCTGCGGCACCCATAGACTCCCCAGCTTTGATTTGTGACGACCGGCCCCAGCTTGAGCCCTAAAAGGTGGTCCAGCCCTTTTAACACCGAGCTTCCTAAAATGCCACCGCTTGGCCCTAGCTGAGGCTTCATCGAGAAAATCTTGGCGTCTGGCGCTACGCCGTTGTACCCGTTGTAATGTTGGTTAGCTGCGGCAACCATGGCTGCCAGGCTCCCGTGACCCACGTCATCCTCCCAGGGGTCTCCCTGGCCATCGGTCCATCCTCCTGCCCGGCGTTCTTCGGGAACGAGCTCGCCCTCTACTCCGGTGTCAATCACAACGAGGGTCACTCCCGCCCCGCGGCTGACCTGCCAGGCCTGCGGCGCCTGAATCGCCTCCATTATATTTCGGAAACTCCCTGCGGAGACAAAGGTGGGGAGGTTGCTGGGAGAGCCTAAAGTAAGGTCACTCCTTCCTAAAGGGGCATCGCGCTGAAGGTTGGGAGGAAGAGGGTCAAAGCCATGGGGCTGGAAAAACCCGTGTTCTATTTCTCCTTCGACATGCCAGACGCCATCGAACTTCATCCGCTCGGCGGCAAAGCCGTCGGGCATGACCACCACATAAATCTCTTGGGCCAATACCCCAGAGATATTGTTGAGCCTCGCGATGTCTACAGCTCCCATCTCTTGGTACCTCCGCATAATGGGAGCTAGCGCCCAACCTGGGCGTATGGCAACTACAAAATTTTCCCCCACTGCTCCCTCCTTAAATCACGCTGGCGGCCAACCGATCAGATTCCACCCTTGCGTGAGTGGGGTGTGGTGTCCTTTATAGGATAGCTCGCCGTTGCGGCTCACATTAAGCCAATACCCTTTCCCTGGTTCCATCAACACAAGGTCGGAAAGTTCTGGGCGGCTTGGGTCGAACAAAAGGAAGGCCTGCCTCACCGCGTCAAAACCCCAAGCCACCTCTAGCACCCCCTGGCTTAGGAGGGACTGCAGGCCCTGGGCAACGGGGACAGGCTGGTACTTCGGCGCCGCCGGATCGGTGAGGGATAGCCCCAGTTTCTCGAAGACCTTCTTAATCGGATTCGCCACAGAAATAGTGTCGGACCCGGCGAAGCCCAAGCCCACCACTGTTGCGCCATTCACGATAGCGCTCCCCGAGTCGCCCGGGGAAAGGAGGGGCTCGGTCACCACCTGGTCAATAAAGGACACCGCTCCCAGCACCGGGTAGGCCACTGAGACCCGGGTGGCCACACTGAGGACCCGCCGGCCGTTGGTCACGCCGGACGTCCGGCCGCTCTTGGCCACCAGCATCCCTGGCTCAGAGTCGCCCAGAGAGGTGTAGGGCCCAACGCGATAGAGGTGCGGTTCCCCTCCCTGGTCCGGCAGGTAAGCCGCGAAATCGGCGTCTACCTCGTTATCCTGCCCTGACAGGATGGGAACCAGGTTTTGGGCCTCTGCGATGGTATCGCCGTCGGTGCCACCATCCAGGGCTGAGGGTTGCCGAATGCGGGCTCCCTTCCAAACGAAAGCCGGGTCGAGCCAACTTGGGCTTATTACGTGCTTGTTGGACAGAAGGCCAGGCACCCCTGCCCGGAAAACCAGGGGTAGCCCCACAGTGCCGGCCATAACGAAGCGGGAAGGCCCGCAGGAGGTGCCCCCCACTACGGGTCGGTGGCGTCCCCGGTGCTCCTCAAGAGACAAGGGGGAGGCCAACGCGGTTACATCCCCCGCCTCAATTACATCGGTGCGAACATCGTTCAAGGAGGCCGGTATGACCTCCTGGGTCCCTAACTGGGACAGTGGCACCTTTCGTCGGACGTAGACGATCACGGCCGGTTGGTCAGTTACGCGCCCCCCAGTCACTTTGAACCCTACCCCAACTCCCACCACATTGGTTAGGCTACGAAGCAGTGTTTCATTGGCGTTCTTGGCAGCCAGCAGCGCAGCGTCCATGCTACCTCACCTCGGCCCGGGGCTTGGGGGTACAGGGGGGCCTGGCGGCGCTGTCGGCCGCGAAAGGAACTTGCCCACGGCCTTGCTAAGAGTGGCTTCCTTCGCCGCGGGGGCGAACCTCTTTAATAGAGGGTCAAACACGTTCGTTCCTAGACCGGCAAGGAAGCCCAGGACCCCGACCTTCGCCGCGTCCCACTCGGCGGTCGGGCCCCAACCGAGTGCCCACCCGGCGTAGGCCAAGCCCACGGTCGTCAAAATCGCCAGATACTTCATCCAGGGCCCTTTGACGAAGCCCCCAAAGAGATGCTCTGCCACTTGCTGGCCGGCCAAAGTCAGGCCCCCGGCATACGCCACTAAGACATCCACGCGACCGCCTCCTTTTGTGTTATAATGCTGGGGTGCGTAAGACATTCCTATATCGGCTCTACCCCACCCCCGGCCAGCGCCGGGCAATGGGCCAGATTCTGGAGGAGTGCCGCTGGCTGTACAACCGCCTGTTGGAAGAGCGGGAGTTGGCCTGGGAAGCCTACGGCACCAACCTTTCCCTCTATGAGCAGCATAAGCGACTGCCCCTGCTGAAGCAGGAGCGGCCTTCCTTGGAGACGGTGCACAGCCAGGTGCTCCAGAACGTGGCCCTGCGAATTGACCTGGCCTTCAAAGCCTTCTTCCGCCGGGCGAGGGCAGGGGAAAAACCCGGCTACCCCCGCTTCCGAGGCGCTGGTTGGTACGACAGCTTCTGCTATCCCCAGGCCCCCAGCGGCTGCCAGGTCAGGGGAGACCGGCTGGTCCTCTCCAAGGTGGGTCCAGTCAAGGTGAAGCTCCACCGCCCCTTGGAAGGCACGCCCAAAACCGTCTGCATCCGTCGCTCCGCCACCGGCAAGTGGTACGCTAGCTTCTCCTGCGACGTGGAAGCAACTCCACTGCCGCCCCTCGATACCGCCGTAGGCATTGACGTGGGGCTGAACGCCTTCGCGGTCCTCAGCACGGGGGAGACCATCGAGAACCCTCGGTTCCTCCGGCATGAGGAGCGGGCCCTGGCCCGGGCCCAGCGGCGCCTGTCCAAAGAGGCCAGGGGCACGGCCCGGCGGCGGAAGCGCAAGAAGGTGGTGGCCCGGGTCCACGAGCGCATCGCCTACCGGCGCCGGGACTTCGCCCACCAGCACAGCCGGAGGATCGTCAACCAGCACCAGGTCATCTGCGTGGAGGACCTCCAGGTCAACCGGATGGTCCACAACCACTGTCTGGCCAAGAGTATCCAGGATGCGGCCTGGTCCCAGTTCGCGGCGTGCCTCTCCTACAAGGCTGCAAGCGCCGGCAGGAGATTCGTCGCCGTGAACCCTGCCTACACCAGCCAGACCTGCTCTGCCTGTGGGCACCGGCTGGCCATGCCCCTGGGGGAGCGGGTCTATTCTTGTCCTTGCTGCGGCTTGCATCTTGACCGCGACCTCAACGCCTCGCTGAATATTCGTGCTCTGGGACTACAGAGCCTGGGCCTGGCCCTAGAAGCCCCTGGCTTTAGCCGTGGGGAGTAGCCACTTAGAGTAGCGGCCTTACAGGCATTTCCTTCTTCTGCTACCTCCATTTTGGGGGAGTGGGTGAGGCTTGAACTCACTCTTCCTGACGGGCAGGCCAAGTCATTCCCGGGACCACTTGGTTTCCCCGCTACTCTGACCCGGTATACGGTTAACCCGGCAGGCGTGCCACCTACGCGGCCAGGGGCCGCACCCAGACACTTCTCACTCCATTATATCCCCGGGGCCGGCGTCTCCGACGCCTCTGGTAGGGAGCTGGCAGACTGCATAGCCAAGAGCTTCTCCTTCAGCTCCTCCGGCGCCGACAAAAAGTAGCCCTTGTTGATTACCAGGTGCTGGCCGGCTAAAAACATCCTCAGCTTGGTATCATCCTCCATCTCTTCGATGAACTCGGCGAACTGCCGTTCGATAAGCTGGCGCTGTTGCTTTTCCTGGGCGTAGCGCTCAGCGATCTTTTCCGGATCCACCTGGCGCCCGTGCTTTCTGAGCTCGATGCTCCGTTGATACTGGACCCTGATCGCCTCCAACGACGCTTCGGAGGCCAGCCAGTCGTCCAGGAGGACCGCAAAGGTGACCTCTTCCCGCGGCTGGTGTTCCTCCAATGACTCCTCCAGCTCCACTAGGGCCTCCAGCTGTTCTTGTCGAGTGACTCCATCCGTGGTCCGGGACAGCTTACTCTGTTCACGAACCTTTTGTCTCTGCTGCGCTCTTGTCACCATTGCCACTTACCTCCTTTCCAGTTAAGGTTCCAGGGCCTTTTGGGCTATATCGGTTCCCCGCTTCAGCCGGTCCAAGTCCTCGAGCGCTTCTTTCCCCAACAGCACTACAATGTTGACCATCCTGACTTCGCCGCAGTCCTTACAGTTTAGCACCACCACCGGATAAACAGGCCCTCCTACTACTAGGCCGGAGGTGACTTGAGAGTCAAGTCTCAGATTGAGGACACCTGGTTCAATATTCCAGTTGATCCCGCCACAGAGTGGACATGAGGTTAGACGGTTCCCCATCTTTGCCTGGAGAGCTTGAAGTATTTTTTTGCATAGGGTGTCGTCCATATATGCCCTTAGGCCACCATTCCTCTGGGGAATATCCCCGCTTCTCCATGTACTAGACCTTCGCTAACTCCTGCTGTAGCCAGCTCTTGAACTCAGCATCCGCTAGCGCTTCTCGGACCTGCTCCTTTAACCACCCGTTGCTAGACCGCCCGACTACCTCATTCACCTGCTGCTCCAGGAGGGCGAGCCGTGAATCATGCTCCTGCCAGCCCTTGACCATTAACCCGTTCAAGAACTCATAACGAGCCTGCCAGGGAAGGCCAGTATCGCCTTGGGTATTGACTGCCCACGGTGCGACCTTTTGCATGTTCTGAGCGGTAAACCCAATGTAGTCCCCGGTATACCCACCGATGGGAGCGTAGCCCTCCATGTAGCTGTCCCATTGAGATACTTCAAGGCCAGCGAGTAGTGGAGACGCCATACCGAGAAATGGCCTGACATTGATTTTCACCCGCTCATCTGAGGTCACGTTGATGCTGGCGTTGCCGATGTACATGGTGGTGCTAGCCGCACCCTGCGTGGCTATATGGAACTGGTTGGCGGTGGCGGACGTACCCAAAGTGCCGCCAATTTGGAAGATGCCTGTATAAACTATACCTCCGCTATCAATTATTACTCTCCTACTTCCGCCGCCCGTTGCAAATATCAACGCACCTTGTGACCGCAGGCCGAAGAGCGAGTTATCGTTAGTCCCGCCAAACAAACCAGCACCATAACCAATGAAACCTCTAGTGGTTACGCTATTAGCCTCGCTAAAGACAATATATAGTCCTGGTGCAGCGGCTCCATCAAACCGTGCGATTTGTTCAGTCGCTCCGCTTACTAAAACATGAAGGGTCTCCGTGGGTATCGCCCCGATGCCCACTCGGTCATTGCTGGCGTCCACTATCAGGGTGGTCGTGTCCACGACCAGGGTGTTGCCGCTGCCTCCAGAAATAACAACGCCAGAGTTGGCGCTGAACGTGATGATGCCTGAGAACGTGCTGGCCCCAGCCATCGTTGTGGGCATGGTGGGGGTGCCGCCGATGGTGTACGTCCCCGAAAAGGTGCCGGAGAAAGCGGGGGAAGCGATTGTCCCAAACGAGGTAAGCGACGATGCCGTGACGCCCGCCGCCAGCGTCGCACCGCTCAGAGTTCCCGCAGCGGCCGTGACGGTAATGGGCGCAGTCCCGTCGAAGTCCACCCCGTTAATCGCTCGGGCCGTCGCGAGTGCGGTCGCCGTTGCGGCGTTTCCAGTAATTGTCCCCACCGTTCCACCACTGTTGCTGGCTGCATGGGCATGGTTTGCGTTGGCCCATCCTGTGGCCGCGATGGTCGGAGTGGTCAAGGTTTTCCCGGCCAGGGTCTGAGTCATGTCGCGAAAGACGAAGAAGTCGGTGCCGCCGGGGTCCAGTATGGTGACTGCGCGGGCCGCCGCGGGATCGGCCCAGTCTACTGTGTAGTTGGCCGTCGCCTGCCGTAAAATTACCGATGTTCGCACCGAGAAGGAATCGCCGTCGGCCAGGCGCAGGGTATTCGCGGCCGAGCGGTCCAGAACAACGTCCGCGCCAAACTGGAGCTCGCCGTCCGAAGGGACTCTAAAACTGTCGCCGGCGGCCAGGTCCAAGCGGTTAGCGGCCCCCCGCGTCAGCTCTACGTCTAGCGCGCTGGCCCCGCCGGCTCCGAAAAGGAGGCTGGTGGAGGTCCAGCGGGAACGGGGGTTCGACTCGCCGATCACGAAATAGCTGAAAATATTCCCGGCACCAGTGGCAGAGATCAGGTCCAAGGGGACGGTCAAAGGTTCCCCCTGCCGCTGATCACGTGGAAAAGTTTGCACCATCACCATGGGATATTCCTAAGCCGCAGGGGGCGCGACCGCCGGGTAGTGGTAGCCGTAGATGTAGATTTGGAAAGTGGTGGGGCCCGAATTGCCCGACGTGTTGCGTACTGTTAGGTAGAGCTTGCTGCGCTCGTCCAATCCGCTAAATTCGATCTGTCGGCTGGTAAAGGAAGCAGCCCACATACCGGTTACTTGAGACGTCCCGTCGAACTCGGCCAACAAGTCCTGCGGCTCGGCGCGGGTGCCCCGGCGGTAGACCCTAAGTCTCACGGCATCGGCGTCAACCAACTGGGGTGCGGATATTGCCACCTGAGTCAAGGTGATGTGGGCGAAGGCGATGGGCCGGCCCCAGAAGTCGGTTACCTGCGCCTCTAGGTCGCGGCTGATGCCCACGGGTACCGAGGCGCTGGAGATTTGGGCCCTGATCCAGCCCTCGCTGGGGGCATCGCCCTCCCTGGGCGCAACGCCTTTCTGCAGCAGCAAGGCGACGTTGGTCAAGAGTTGCTCGAACTTCTCCGGGAGGGCAACCTGAGCAACCGGCTGTGCTGGTGGGTGTCGCTGGAGTTCCAGTATTTGCCCCAGTTGTTGCTCAAGCCTCCCCAGCCCCGCCAACCCCTCCAAGGTCTCCCGGGGGAGTCGCAGGAGGGCCTCTACCTGGCTCAGTGGTTGCGTTGCCTGCTCCTGCGGGGGTGTCTGCGGTGTCTTCTTTGTCTGAGGGCGACGAATTACCCCCTGTAACTCAGCCAGGTTTTGTCGGAGAGTAGCGAGCCCGCTCATGCCATTTTGCGTCACTGGATCTACCCTTCTGCCCCCATCATGGCCAAGCTGCCCCTACGCGCGGGTGGGGAAGACCCGCGCGTAGAAGCGAAGCTCGAAGGTGCTGGGCCCGGAGTTGGCGGCAGTATTTCGGACTGCTACATAGAGTTTGCTCTCGCCAGTGAGGTCGGTGTACTCGATGCGGCGGTTCACGAAGGAGGCCTGCCAGGTGCCGCTAATTAAAGAAGAACCGGTGAACTCCGCCACCAGGTCCTGGGGGACACGGCGCGTACCTTGTCGGAAGAGCCGTAAGCGTACGTCGTCAGCGTTAACCAACTGCGGGGCCGCAATATCCACCTCGGTGATACTTAGGTGGACGAACGTAATGGGGTTCCCTGACAAATCGGTGAAAGAGACCTCGAACGATCTCTCGGCGTCTACAGCGACCGTTGGCGTGAGAAGGACCGCCATGCCCAAGTCTTCGCGGGTCACCAAGCCCCGGGCCAGGAGCTCCTCAATGCGCCCTAGACGGGCTTCCGTGGTCTGCGTCGTGTCTACTAAGGGGGCGTCATCAGACCCGGCACCGCTGGGGGCTGCGCCCCCCGGCAATAGCGGTAGCGGCGGGAGTGGGGGTGGGAATGGAGGGAGCCCACTTTGCTGTATTACCATTCTTTCCCCTCGGTCAGGTCCTGGTAGAGGGACAGATATCCCAAGGCCATCTTCTCCCGGGAGAACTCCTCCGCCCGCTTTCGACAGGCCGCCGGCTCACATTGTAATGCAACGGCCAGGTTTCGCTCAAGACAGTCGAGGTCCCGGGCGACGGCGCCGGTCTGGCCGTGGAGGATGATTTCCCGTGGGGCGCCTTGGTCAGTAGAAAGAAAGGGCGTGCCACAGGCTGCAGCCTCAACCATCGACAAACCGAAGATTTCCAAGTAAGTGGGCTTGAGCGGTGCGACCACGCACCGGGTCTTCTGGAGCAGCTCCAGCTTGTAGTCATGGGGGATCCGGCCCAGGTACCGCACCAGGCCACCGCTTTGCTCGCACGCCTCCATGACGCGCCTGGGGTAGCCGAGGGGGTCGGGGACGTAGATGTCTTCGCCGGCGACCATGCCTTTCATGCCAGTTGATTTAGCTAGAGCCACAAACTCCAGGGCACCCTTTTCGTCTTGGACTCGATTGAGATAGAGCAGGAAGTCTTCTTTCTCGGGGTGAAATTTGTACAGCGATAGGTCGATTCCGTGCGGAATGATGCGGCAATCGAAGCCCACCTCCCGCTTCAGGTAGTCGGCCTGGGCCTGGGAGGCCGCGACGAAGCACGGCTTCTCCACCGGCTTGCTGGCATAGGGCATTTGGCTATGGATGGTATGGAGCAGCTTCATCTGGGGCCACTCCCGCTTCATCAAGTAGGGAAGCGCACTCCAGCTGTGGTCATGCACCAGGTCGAAGTCCTTGAAGGAGGGCTTGATCGCGTCGTAGGCCTGCTGCTCGGGATTATGGAGCCCGGCAGGGCCGGCGGAGCACACCGTGAAGTGTTCCCCCTTGGAGCCTTCCGGCGCCAGCACGAAGACCTGGTGGCCCATCTGGCCCAGGGCCGTGGACAAATCGTACACACATCGCTCTAAGCCCCCGTAGCTAGCCGGGGGACAAAGGTACACCTGCGTCGACACTTGGAGTATCTTCACCTCGCGCTGGCCTCCAACTGTCTCTGTGCGGCCCGCACCAGCTCGGAGCTGGACTGGATTTTGCCGCCACCGACGTCGTAGACCACCCGGATACCCCATCGCTCACAGGTCTCCAGTTCATTGGCGGGCATGTTGTTTCCCGTTCGGTCCCCCCCTTTTGCGAAATAATTTGGCTGGACCCTGGCCAGGGTGCGGGCGCAGGTCCCATCGCCATCGGTGATTTCCAACACCTCGGACACGCACCTGAGCTCTCGGAGTATCTCTCGCCTTTCCGCAAAGGGCATGAAAACAAACCCCTTCTTGCGGACCAGGTCACTGTCTGGGTTGAGTAGCACTATCAAGCGGTCGCCCAGTGCTTTTGCCTCTTGGAGGTGCAGTAGATGACCAAGATGTAGTGGATCAAAACTTCCAGCTACGCAAACGGTAATCATGGCTTCTCCAGCAGCTTAATGTAATCCTGGGCGGCACGCAGGTAATGCCAGCGCGCTTCTGCATCAGCCCGGGGTGCCCCCGCGGGCAGGTCTCCCACCTGGTCAATGGCTTCAAGGTACTCTGCTTTGTTGCGGCAGAGGAACCCAGTCTCGCCGTGTTTGATAATTTCTGGAAATGCCCCCATGCGTGAAGCGATCACCGGGGTATTACAAGCAAGACTTTCGACCAAAGTTAGCCCAAAAGGCTCATGGCAGTTGTGAACGATGAAGCCGTTGCAGGAATACATATGTTCCGGGGCCACTGTCAGGTCGTAAACTGGCCCGCTATAATCGACCTCTTCCACCTTCCGCACAGGGATCCAGAAAACACCCTCTGCGAGTTGCCCGAGGCTCTGCCAACCGCTGCGGGAATGGCCCTCCTTGTAGGGCCATTCTATTAACTTACACAGTTTTTCCGCATCGGCAGTAACGACAATGTGGTATTGAGATGAACGGCCTCCACTGTATGATCGTCTAGACTGTTGTTTGGGGCCGCAATGGAGGCGGAACCCCTGGGTTAGAAGCAGGTCAATAATGCCCATTGCGAGCTGAGGTGAAAGAGTTGAATAGCCCATGATCGTATATCCAGCCCGAGTAGTTAGGTACCCATCCCCTTCCCAGGCCCCTCGTAGTAGTTGCGCCTGTTGGCTCGCGTTGAGGGAATAGACCCACGATGGAAGATGCTTCTTCCCACTACCCCTGCCAAACCAGGCCTCGAAGATGTCTGGAAGTATTGCGGAGCAGAATATGACGCGGATTGCCTTCGTGGTGGTGGTGGTGAAGGGGGTGAATCCGAAAGTTTTCTGTCCAGCTTCCTTGACTTGCTCTGCTAACTCTCCCTCATGGAATCCGAGATTAAAGACAATCTGTGCGTAATTATAAGATCCCTCAGCGATAAAGAGGCCACATAGCCACAAAAAATCTGGAGTGATCTTAAATTCTTCAGGAAGGCCCTTTCCATGTCGTGAGGACCCGCCAGTGAGTCTATTTGGTTGGAGCGGCGTTATGAGGCCATCACGAAGGCCAAACTCTCGGGATATCCAAGGTGTGATTTTAAGGGTATCAAGCCCCTTCCCCGGTTGAGGTACCGAATACCCAATTTTCATACCAGGGCGTACTAAGGACGCGGCAACCCACTCGTTCCCTCTATCTGTTTTGACTAGTATCGGATGTTCTGAAGTGGCCTCCATCGGGACGTTGATTACCGAGGGAGTGACCCGAACCACCACCCCGTGATGCTCCCGTTGAAGTAGTCGCTCAACCTTTCCTCCCCATGTCTGATCTCCCGGAGAGACGTTCTCAATGGCCTGTAGCCCTTTATCCGTCCGGATCAGATGGCCTGGAGTAAAGCATTGGACCGGTGCCAGGAGGGCTCGCGCCTTGCGGTACATCTCGCGCTTCAGCACGTGGTGATAGGAGGTCTGGGGAATGACCACGACCTCGACCTTGGCGCCCCGGGCTATCGCCGCCTCAATCAGGGGGCGGTGCTGCTCCAGCTCAACCGTGTGGGAAGCATGGCCAAGGCCCGGTACGATCTTCAGGTGCAGCTTTCTCTCGGCGACCAGCTCCAGCGCTTGGGTAAGGCCCTTATACGCTGTGAGCCGGCCCAGAAACAACAGATAGTCTTCCTTCTGCGCCTCCCCGGGGGTGTAAAAGTTCATCACGTCTGTGGCGAACGGGACCACTCCTAAAATAGCATCCTCGGGGATGGGCGGTATCGAGGCCCCATAGATGGACTCGAATTGTGTCCCCATGAACTGGGACCGGCCATAAACCGAGAGCTCCTTCCATTTCTGTGAGCCGACCACCACATTGTACGGACCACACCTGGGAACGGTCCCGACGACTCCGTTTAGAATCGTCACCGTCTTGCGCTGATGTTCCGGGGGTCCATACCAGCCCGCCCACTCTGGGACTGGCTGATTGAGCGAGTACGAAAGCACGAAATCATTCGCCATGATTTCTTCATAGTGCCACTCGGGAAGCAACCATTCCCTGGCGTAATTGCTCTCGCTATAGGTGCCGGGAATATAGCGCAACCGGCACCGGCAGTTCTCATGCGGGGGCAAGGAGCCGGGGGCCCCATACAAAACGACCACGTTTCCCAGTTCGCACAGACCGCGGGCGAGGTGCCATGCGAAAGTCTCTCCGCCATAACTTAAAGCTGGGGTGCTGTACGCCGTGGTACTTAAAACGGCAATTCGCTTCATCAGAATGCCCTTAACTCCGGTGGCTGCAAGGGTCCAAGTGATTCACCCCGCGCACGCTGGTCGTGACGTACTTCTCCCCACGCCCAACGATCCCTTTGCAGACGGTGCAAATCAGGGTCCCATCGGAGACCCCTTGTTCGGCCTCGGGTTGTACCGGGGCGGGAGCCAAGGGTGCTGCTGCGGGGGCCAGGCGCTCCTCCGGAGCAGCAGGCTCGGCGGGCTGGACGTCTTCTGCTAAGGGTTGGTCAGGCGTTGTTCCTTCTGTCGTCATGGCGCTCCTTTCTGGGCTTCTGCGTAGAGGCTATGGGTCCGGCCAGTATCGGCGCACTCCTCACTGAAAACGGGGCTCTGGCTCTCCCCGGGCGCAAAGAATAGCACGTTGACGAAACCCGCGTGCTCCAAAATCTCCCGCATCGATTCCTTATTATAGGTCAAATGATGCCCCTCGTAATGCTCGTTTGTGCTGGAGGGACCCAAGCTGCCAAACATCAAGTATGCCAAGCGCAAGGCCTTGCTTTTGGCATCGCGATAGGGCTGGGGCTGCTCAATGGCAAATTCCATCATGTCGCCGTTCAGGTAGGAAGCCAATAGAACATCCAAGTCTGGCGTCGAAATCCGAACGATACCCCCGGGTCGCAGGACCCGCCGGCACTCGGCCACAAATTGCGGGACTTCGTAAAGGGGGTTTAGATGCTCAATCGCCTGACCGAAATAGATAAAGTCCACGCTGTTGTCGGCGAACGGAAGGCCCTTCCGTAAATCGTGGACACGAAAGTCCGTCTTGTCCCCCGCGGCTTCGGCGGCCTGGACGCGCCGGGCCAGGTCCGCTTGGTCTTTTGGCAACCCCTCAAGACCGGTGGTACGGAGAAACTGGACGTAGCTGGCCATGTCCACATGGTCGATATTAACCCACCCTGCGAATATGCAGGTTGCGCAGCCTATGTTAACCTTCAGTGGCATACTTTCCTTGTTCCGAGATATTGAAGAAGGTCCTTTCGGCCCTTTGTGCGATTGCACTTTTGGCAGGCTGGTACGACATTGTCGGGGCTATCGCGCCCACCCGCGACGATTGGGAGCATGTGGTCGCGCTCTGGGCGCGAGCACGGTTTCAAGCAATATGCGCAAGCGCCATTGAAGTAGTCTACGACCTGACGCCACTCTTCTGCAGAAACGCCGGGCCCCCCTCCGCCTAGAATTCTCGCGCGACGACGATGGACGCTAGCAAGGCCAACCTCTGGATGCGCTCTTGCCCAAGCATTAGTCGCTTCCCTAAACCTCTCTGGATTTGACTCTCGCCACGTGCGCCAGGCCTTGGCATTTGCTTCTGGGTTCGCTCGCCTCTGATCTCGCTGGTTTTGCTTGAACTTTTCAGCGTCAGCAAGATATCTAGCACGGAACCAGGCTCTGCCTCTTTCCGATTGTGACCACGCTTTTTTACAGGCGCTGTTCTTGGTGGGGTCCTTGTAAGGCATCCTCAGCCTCCCCAGACCTGACCGTTGATCACGGCTTGATACTCGGCCAAATAACTTTCAGCCATTACCCTTCTGTCAAACCGCCGCACAGCCTCCTCTCGGCAAATACGCGAATCGATGTTGCCAATCCTTTGTACCGCTGCCGCAAGCTCGGCGATGGAGTCACCCACGACGAAGCCAGTTTTCCCATGGTCGATTACCTCTGGAACGCTTCCATACCCAACACCAACGACGGGCGTGCCGCACGCAAGGGATTCCACCTGTGAGAGCCCGAAGGGCTCCTGAAAACGAATGGAATAGATCAGCGCCCGCGCCCTGCGATACATTTCCCGCTTGGCGGTGTGGTGGTCCGGGTCTGCCGGCAACCACGCGAATCGCACGTTCGACAGCCCCTTCGCCCGCTCGACGGCTTCCAGCGCGCAGGTCCTTTGGTACTCGAACATCTCGTTGTTCGGGTGCTCGCCGGCCATGACCAGCGGGATGCCTGTCGCTCTGGCCAGCTCGATGGCCTGGCGGTAGCCCTTGGCCGGGTGCCAGCGGTTCATCCAAAGTACCCAGGGCTCCTTCGGGCCTTCTGGCCTGTACCAATCAGTATCGATCCCGCCGTAGACCACATGCGTATCTTTGATCGGCCGCTGCGGTGGGCCGCCCATCGCGGGGGTTGGCGTACCTTCATAATCAGTGGCTCCGCGCAGTCCACGCTGACGCATTGCCTCGGACCAGACGCAGATATTCGCCGGAGGGTTCGGGTGCGCCCAGGTGCCGCCTAGAAGGGTCGACACCGTTGGCCTCCCTTCGAAGGCGAGAATCTCGGCTATCCGCTTGGTGTTGCTGAAATCGTGGACCACGTCTTGCGCGCGTAAGGCGGCCTGATGGTCGTTGAAGCATTGCTGCTCGCAGGCTTCGCTGGAGGGCGCGGCCTTGCCGAGCGAGGCAGGCATGGTGAGCAGCCTGCCTGGGGCTTGCGTGCCTTCCGGGGCGTACATCGTGACCTCGTGCCCAAGCTCCGTGAGCGCGATGGCCAAGTCCAGGATCACAATGTCGCCGGTGTGGGTCGGCGATGGGATCGGAAATGAGTGGATGGCGATGATTCCGATGTTAAGAGCAGTCACTCCGACACCTGACAGGTGACGGGGTCGATGTACTTGAGATGCAGCCCCGAGGTTTTCGCCTTGATCTCAGCGACCATATTCCAGGCTAGGACCAGCAGGTAGTCCACTGGTTCCTCTCTTAATTTCTCAGCGACTACTATGGGAATATGGTTTCCGGGAGTAAGGTGGCCCTGTTTATGCGGGCTGTCGTCAACAATGTAGGACAGTGTCTCAGGGCCGATTTTGCAATAGTTAAGCACGCTGATACCTTTAGCCGCCGCTCCATAGCCAGCTATTCGGTGATGCTCCCGCAGCCGACTGAGCAGCCTCTCGAGGCGTTGCCTCGAGAGTGCCACGCTGGTAGCAAAGGACTGGTACGTCTCCAAGAAGGCCAGGCTGACCTCCCGGTGGAGGACTAGCGCGAGGCTATGCTTTACTCGTCTCCTGCGCTTATCCGCCACGACCCTGACCGACCCCCCCTGTGTTGGAATTAGCTGCGCGGCGAAGGCGCGAAAACCGTAGTGGGATAGCACCTTTGCGAGGGCGCTGATCGACCAATAGAAGAGGTGATCCTGGTAAAAGTTTCCATAGGCGCATTGGCGCATGATGTCGCTGAGGTACTCGACCTCGATGACCAGTATCCCATCGGGCTTAAGGAGTTTGTGGGTCGCCGAGAGCACGGGCCCAAACTCAGGAATATGCGCGAATACATTACACGCTACGACCGCATCGGCCGAGCCCTGGCCCAACTTGTCTACGGTTTCAGCGGTAAAGAACTCGTTGAATGTCCCCAAGCCATCGCGCCAAGCCAGCTGGCAGATGTTGGTTGCTGGTTCCACTCCGATGGCCCGGATTCCCCGGTCCCTCAGGGGGCGCTGCAAGACCCCGTCGTTAGAGGCGATTTCGACTACGACGCTGTTCGGGCCAAGACCGTAGTCCTTAACCAGGGCTTCAGCCAGGCCCTGAAAATGGGCCCGGGTGGTCATGGAATGGGAAGAGGCGTAGGGGTATTCCACGAAGATGTCCTCTGGGGGAATCGTGGCCTCAGACTGGACTACCCAGCAATTCTCACAAAAGGTCAGGTCCATGGGGTAAGCTGGTTCGTCCTGGCCCAACTGGTCCGGCGTAAGCAGCCGGTTCGGCGAGGGACATGTGCCCAGGGATAAGAACCGCGTGGTCAGTTGACCGCACAGTCGGCAGAGCAAGGTCACCTCCAGTGGTACTTGCAACTCGCGCACTCATCGCATTTAGACCAGTACGGTTTGGCCGGCCAGGCCCGGAGCGGGTCCCTCTTATGATTGTAACCTAGCTTCACGTTGGCGCCCCCTGCCCATGCCCCATCTTTATCCCTGTCCACCGTTCCCGTGGCACGATAGCGTACGCGCCGCCACGGATTACCAGGTCGCCGCCCTGGGGCACCGCTATTCTGCCAGCGATGGCGTCGATGATGATTTCAGCGACCACCGCCGGGTCCTGCTGCTGGTCGGCGTCTTGGAAGAGGTTCTGCCTCATGGAGGTGCGCATCCCACCGGGGCTTACACTGAAACAATGTACCCCGGTACCGTCCAGTTCCTGGGCCACCGCCTCGGTCAAGCCTCTGAGCGCGAACTTACTGGCTGAGTAACAGGAGACGTTACGGATGGCCCGGCGACCGGACAGAGAGCAGATGTTTACGATGGCCCCAGAGCCCCGCTTCTTCATGCCCGTGGCCGCCGCCTGCATTAACCGAAAGGGGATGTAAAAGTTTAATGAAAACGTCCGGTTGTAGTCCGATCCCGTCAGCTCTTCAAGGGGTTTCAGTTGGGGGGGGGCCGCGGCGTTGTTTATGAGGACGGCTACTGAGTTACTCTCCAGGAACAATCTGAGGTCGCGACCGGAGAGGCCGGTGAGATCTCCTGCCCAGACCTGGCACGCTACACCCAGAGTCACAATTTCATGCTCGACGATTTCCAGGTCCTTGACGCCTCTGGCGCAGACCAGCAGGTTATAGCCCTCTCTGGCCAGGGCCAGGGCCAGCTCGCGGCCTAGGCCCCGGGATCCTCCCGTCACAACAGCTAGCATGGTCTTCTCAGGTACGGCGACTCCAACGATATGCTTCGCGTGCCAAACCAGGTTCACCGCCAGGCAAATGCCCTACGAGAATCTTCTGTTTCGGCGAATGGCGGCATCTTGAACAGTGATAGGTGACCACGGTTACAGCTGAGGCCAACTGGTTATGGTCATGGTGAAACGGTAAAATATTCCCTATGACGGGACCACGCCACATCCAAACACGGTCACTCTCAAACCACTTATGGTAAAAAAGCCAACAGCCTCTTGGCATAGTCATTATCCATCAACCGGAATTACACCACGTGACACGGCCGGGTATCTTCCTGATATTTGCCTCCCATTCGCTCAGCGGTGCACAGGGCCAGAAAGACCGAGTCCCCGTGAGAGACCAGAGCGTGGGGGATACCGGCCGCCGTTAAGATCAGGTCGCCTGGTTCCATCGCGCAGCTCTCCACCACGCCACCCACGATCTGAGTGTAGCGGCAGCGACCGGAGAGCAAGTAGGTGAAGTGGTTGTCAGTTTGATGGACGTGGTTCCCGCGGACTGCCCCTGGTGTGGAAGTGATGAGAGCCACGTGCTGGATCGGCCACGCGAGCAAATTGCTGATAGTACCGCGCTTGTCGGTGAAAGCGGGTGCGGGGTGGATTTTATCGATCATGTCAAAGACCGTCCTTCACCGACTCACCGTGCTGGAACACACGACGAGCCGGTTCCAGACGGCTAGGCCAATTATACCACAGCCGCCGCGGCGACGGGACAGCCAGCTTTAGCCGACGGAGTCACACCGAGCTCTTTGGCAAGCCAGGCCGCCATAGGCTCCAGGTCCTCTTGGAACGAGACTTTCGGTGCGTAGCCCAGAAGCTCCCTGGCCTTTCGTATGTCCAACACCACGCGGAGGCCCTCCTCCCCGGGCCTCTGTGGCAGGAACTTGAGACTAGACAAGGAGCTGGTTACCCGAATACATTCCTCTGCAATGTTGCGTACCGACCTCTCCACCCCGGACCCGATATTTAGCGTCTGGCCCAGGGCCTTCGGGCTGGTCAAGGCTGCTATCAAGCCATGGACATGGTTGCATATCGGGTTGAAATCCCGCGTCTGTTCGCCGCGCCCGTGGATCGTCACCGGCTCACCCCGCAACGCCTGCTCCAGAAAGATGGGGATGACTTGCGTTCGGCGCATGCCCTGCCCGAAGATAGTGCTGGAGCGGATGACCGTCATTGGCAGTCTGAAGGAGTGGTGGTAGGCCCTTACCAATGCCTCTTGGGCGATCTTACTGGCGCCGTAGACGTTCGTGGCGTTCAGGGGCTCCTCCTCCCGGATGGGCAGGCGGGGACAGTAGCCATAGACCTCCTCCGACGATTGAAGCAGGAACCGTTCAAATCCGTCGTGTCTCTTGGCGGCCTCCAGCAGGGCCAGTGTCCCCAGTACGTTCTGGGTTACGGTGAAGGCCGGCGCTGAAAGGCTCAGGGGCACATCTGCCTGGCTAGCGCAATGGACCACATACGGAGCGTCGAGGACGTGGACGTCCTGGCAGGACCCCCAGCGGTACTCCAGCTTCACCCCCTCCAGGCGCCAGGCGTCGACGCGAGGCACCAGGTCCAGGCCCACGACCTCCCAACCGTCCTTGAGCATCCGGCGAGCCAGCCAGGCTCCCAGAAAGCCAGCAGCCCCAGTAATCAGCACGCGCGGCATTTCACGCCTCTTTCTGCACTGTGCCGAATCTGGTCCCGCCCTCCACATCCACCTCAAGGACCGTTTCGTGGAGACAGCGCAGCTCCGGGTCGACGAACAGTTTGAAGCCGTGCTGGGTGGCTCGCGCGCAAAAGGTCAGGTCCTCGGAGTGGCCCTCGCCCTCCCCCTCTTTTCTGGGATCCCTGAGTCCCCACTCAAACCATGGATCGGGCATGCAGGAGAAGACCCGCATGTCCACAAGACAGTTATGAACCGCGATACCCCCGGCAACATAGGTGTTGTCGTCTTCCACTTCCAAGTTAAATACGGGGCCTTTATAGCTTTCCCTGCCGATATGTCTCAACTTTAGCCACCCTTTAGTCCGGTAGGGAAAACGGTGAGCGTCTCGCCCTTTAACTTCGGTTACATGGTAGTAAGGGAAAGACCTCCCGTTATTGGTGGTCATCCCGTACCGAACGGCCATCAGGCGGTCAAACTTGCGCATCATCATGGAGGCGCCCATAGCCAGCGTCTTACTGACTGTAGTTATTGGCCGTTCATCCCGAGTTCCCACTGTTCCATCGCCTCGCCACCAACCATCTAGAAGGCTGTCCGCTTGACTCTCAGATAGCGCTGCGTAGAAAGGTGGTAAATGCTTCTGGTGTGCCCCATGGCCGAAGAGCACTTTGAATAATGAGGCAAGCTCGCGGGATGTTGTATGGACAATTACAGAGCTGGGATGTGATTGGTAGGTGTGAGTTGAGAGGTCAAAAAATTTCTTCAGAAGGTTCTGCACATCGGAGATATATTCTGACTCGTGGGAGCCAAAGCTAAAACGTACCTGCTTGGGTCCTGCGCTCCCTTCAGCGATGTAGTATCCAAAGAGACGCATCAAATCCGTATCAGCCGGAATAATCCTAGGAAGGTGATGTTGCCAGGGGCGTTTTGCGTGAGTTCTTGAGTGGAATTGGGGATTTAGCGACCTCTTAATATGCTGGCGTCTTGTTGAGACCTTGAGAGGTGGAGAATAGACATAATCTTTTAGGGTGACCTCCGCTGCCGGCACCCATTGGGCGTGCCAGCCATCCGTATATCGATGTACCAGCACTGGATGTTCAGGAGTCATCCTGATTGCTGGAAGGTACGCCGGGTTTAAGACAACCAGGTCTCCCTCATATTGGTGTTGAACAACTCTGGCCACCTTTCTGAATCTCCCTACATGGGTCTGGACTTGGTCACCTACCTTAACTTCAGTTATGGGCTTAGCCCAACGTGTGTAGATAATGGTGTCAGGGGTCAGACAGCACCCCATTGACGTGGCCGCCACCTCGGTCAGGCCCCTCTTCGGCAGGTTCTTTATCGGCGTGAATCCCTTTCCGCTGGGGTGGGTTTCCCAGACCGCGGGGTACCCCTTCTTGCTCCAGTAGACCCCCGATATAATCGGGAGCTTCCAGGCCATCAACACCTGGACGATATCCGGAGGGGGTATGACGTCGGAGTCGAGGAAAAAGATGTAGTTCGCCTTGTGCTCCTGGGCTGAGCGGACCAGGGTATTCCGGGAGACATCGATAGGCACTCCCTTCTGCCACTGGACACGGGTGTAGGGGGGCAGCTGCAGGTTCATGAGGCCAATAATCCAGTCGGTAGTGAGGGGGGTTACAGGGCTGAAGGGGATGCCGACGATAACCTGGGGATGGGCAGTTTGGCGCTCCCAGACACCGACCAAGGGTTCTCCCTTTTAGAGGACGCCGCCGACTTGAGAGGCTCCCCCAAGGGTTACATATAGCAGCCGCCGGTCCCGCCAGATACCAACTTGCTGTCTTATTTGGCCTGAGCTGGTCGGGGGGACGCCCGTTACCCCGCCCGCTGTGCTGGGGCTGACCCAAGCAAACAAACCCAGCCGGCCCGAGGCATCATAGTTATCAGTCCTCTTTGGGCCATGAGTGACCACCCGACCGGCCCCGAGGCTGGCAATGGACTCAAAGGCTACGCCGACGGCGTGCATCGTGGAGCTGGCGTCAGCTCTGGCCCGGCCAACACGTCCCGAGGTGTTGACGTAAACAGCATCGCCCTCGGTGATCGCCTCCAGGGCAGTGAAAACCTCAATTTGAGCACTGCCAGACTCGAGCTCGAAGTCACCGATCCTGCGGACACTACGTGGTTGCATGGGCCTACCGGAAAACGGCGGCCAGGGACACTATGGGCCCGGACGTGTCCACCCGAACGTCAATCCCACCTATGAGTTGATAAGCGCCTCCCAGGTCCTCCGCTATCACATCGCCGCCCCGTACCGCGAACTCCTTCCGGATCACGGTCCCGCTGGAGCCGGAGATGGGCTGGAAGGTGTCGCGAATTTGGATGCTGATAGCGCCGGCCACGCCGCTCAAATCGGAGGTGTCGACCTGGATCTGCGACGCATGGCCGATCTGATTCCTGGGAACGAGGAAGAAGCGGGTGTCGCCGGAGGCGCAGACCAGCCGCCTGCTCCGTTGTCGGAAGTCCTCTCTTGTTACCGGCATAACGTCATTTGCCTACCATTTGAACCAGTCGTGGTATTTAGCGACCCGCGCCACCCGACGAATATCCTCCTGGGGCTGTGGCGCCGGGACGATCCGGCACCGATTGAGAATGAACCGGATTATCAGGACCTCGTCGCTAACCTGGTCATTGTACAAGCGGAGGACCGGGGGCTGTTGGTCCTTGATTACGTACTCTCGTAGCCGAGGCGCTTCGAAGGGGGAGTCTAGCTCGTCATAGAACCCCAGGTACCGGAGATTCCTGTCACCGGTGTCGGGAACGACATTAGTCACCTCCAACTTCTGGAAGAAGGTGTTGTTGTACATGGGATACACAAGGGGTAGCCCTTTCAAGCCCATCAGAAGTTCATAGAGGGTGTTGTTGCTGGTGGGTAGCAGAGAGAGGTTTAGGTCGGCGATCCCGCCGCCCGCTGGTGCTGAGAAATCCAGGTCAATGCTACTTCCAGCGGTTACGATACGCGGAATATCCAGCTTGATCTGCTGGGCCCGATCAATCTGGAACCATTGCTCGTCTTTCCCCTCAGTCCAGCCACCCCGGAAGTGAACGAGATGACCTTCTCTGAGGAGAGACGGAACCTCTGTCAGAAGTTCGAATGCCACGACCTTTCCCTTCTTTGTTATTTACGGGTAGGGTCTATTTCTTTTTAGACGCCTTCGTAGGCGATAGCGATGTGGGTAGCGCTGAAATCCCCAGAGGTAGGCTCAATGCCACTAGAGCGCATGTCCCGGAGTATCACCGTGGCGATGTTACCAGATGCGTTGACCGCCTGAGCAATCAAAGGGGACGAGGAGACGATCCAGGCGGCTACCATACGACCCGAAGAGACGGCGATCCGCTCAATATCTCCTAGAGTTACCAAGAACCCCCCCGCCGCGTAGGAGGCGGGACCACGGATGCTGCGCAGTCGCATGGTCTATTCCTCCTTTAGGACGCCAGGGAGGCGATGATTTCCTGGGCCCGTTTCACCGAGAAGCCGATGGGGGTCAGCCGATCCTCGCCGGTAATGTAGTTGCGTACGCTGATCCGGTAGCTGGCGCCAGGCCGAATCATCCAGGGCTGTTTAAGCTCGTATATCGGGGTCTCCGTGTCGCCGTACGACTCTCGCCACTCCCAGTCCAGGATTTCCTCCGGCCATGCGTCTGAGTCCAACACCAGTTGGATGCTGTTCACTTTGGGAATAGCGACCGGGTCAACGAAGCCGAAGTAGACGTGGCCGAGGTGAGCGAGGGAGCTAACGGTCAGCACAATGTTGCCTGAGGTCGGGGGCCACAGCCGGGCGGCGCCCACGGTGGCCGGTACCTGAAGCCAGCTATCTGGCGGGGATGTGCCGGGAAAGCCGCCGGCCCGCCCCAAGTCCCGGGGTTCCAGCGGGTTAAAGAGGAGTCTATCACCTCGTGAACTCGCGCCGCCGAAGCCCTGCTTGGTATAGGCATTCACCAGCCGGATCAGGTCCCACAGGCGGGGAGAGTTTCGTGCGATGATGTCTCCCACCATTGGGTTGCGTTGGCGTTTGGCGATTACGACCATCTCGGAGACGAAGGTGGCGAAGTCATCCTCCTTGGGGTCGAGGGCTGCATTTTCCTTCCCCGCTATCGTGACCGAGTCCTTCAGGTAGGGCTGGCCCCTGATCCGGTTGGTCCTATAGTCTGTGAGGACTTGCGCTACCGAGGCGTATCCGTTTTGACTGACCATAGCGTGTCTCCTTGTTTAATAGTGGGCCCGGGTTTATCCCTACCCCATACCGGTGCGTCCGGTGGGAAGGTCAACGGGGAGGCCGGAGGTGGCTACCGGGGACCGCTGGGCAGCCGGCACTAGCGAGGCCAGTATGGTACCCCCCAATGGCATGGGGCCACCCGGGAATGGGAGGGATGGGCCTCCGCCGGCCCCGCCGGGGACAGGGATTGCGGGTAAGCTGTTCACCACCGCCAGAAGCGACTGTGAAACTCGGGGCGCCCCTTGGGGCAGGCTTCTCTCAACTTGAGCCAGAGCCTGAGCGGGAGCACCCAGGATCTGGGCCGGTGTAGGGAGTGCGGGGAATGGAAGTGTGGTCATTGGTTATCCTCCGTTTCGTACCTTAGTCCCAAGGTAACCGCGGTGGTGCGAATCCACCCGACCGCATGCCCATTTTAGGGGAGGGGATCTGGAAACGGCCCATGCCCGCGCCGAGGGAAGGCGGGATGCCGAATTGGTCAACGGGTTGGTCCAGGGCACTCTGCACCGCTTCGCCTCCCATCTGGACCGTGCTTATAGCTCCCTGGTTGACGGCGTTCTCCGCAGCCCCCAGGGCGCCATTCAGAAAGCGGTCGGCGATGTGTAGCGGTTGCTCCGGCCCGCCAACGGCGCTCCAGGGCATGTCGAGTCCTCTTTGGAGACCTCCGCCAGCGCCTTTCAGCCCGCCGGAGATTCCAGAGACCAGGCTCTTTGCCCCGCTGGCCACTGAGTCGAGGATGCTGTCTACTACTCGATGGGGAGTCCCTTCATGCGCCATTAGGTGCCTCCTCAGGAGAAACCACAATGAGGGAATCTTAGAGTGTTTGTTATGTTTCTGTCAAGAGTTTATTGAAAATCCGTCAGAACAACGGGGTGGTCAAATCCAGCCAACTGTCAGTACGTTATCCTGTTTATGCTCTACGATGAGACGCCCGACGTCTTCGGGACGCGAGGCGTTGGGGTTTTCAACAAGGCGTGCTATCATCTTTATCTCGTATTCAGTGCCTTCTGGAAGGGCGCGCCGATCCAAAATGGCGACAGCGACCGGGCCGACGACAGCGCCTGGCGGGACAGTTACAATCAGGGCCTCTGTGTGTAGGATAAATGCTCGGTCACGGTCCGTAGTGAACCGGTTCACCAGGGGCAATGTGCGGACAACCGAGTTGTCCGTCAAGAATCTGCGGCTGTGGGTCACTTCCAAGTCCATGTAAATATCGAATGGCTGATCGCTGTCGTTGGCCACTCCTTCATTCAGGTTCCAAGAGGCTACGACCCAGACCCGGTTGGTAGTGTCGACTCGAACTGATGCCCAATGAGACAAGTAACTATCCCCCCTCTCCGAAGACGTTCAGTAGCGGTAGTCCAACGGCGCGTGGAGCCGCCCGTACACCCTCTCCGAAGACGTTCAGTAGCGGCAGCCCAGCGGTGCGTGGCAAGGCCCGCAAACCGACTCGATAAACATTACGGTCCCAGTCGGCCAGCAGCATCTTTTCGCCGTCGATGTTCAAGTCTCGAAAAGGAACCTGGATCGCCTTTAATACATCGATGGGTTGGTCTTTCACAGCGACGTCGTCGGGGCTAAAAACGCCCTTCAGAATAACCTCTTGTTTTTCCCAGTCCATAGAGGGAGCGATGAACGTTGTTCCGCTCAACCATAACGCTATCTTTACATCCGGGCGCAGGACCCGGACATCAGTAGTGATGCGCAGTCCCGCCCCCACCTTACAAAAAAAAGGGGGGCCTTTGTGTTCGAAGGTAACCTTGATTGTCAGTGAATCGCCCTGGGCTATGGAACGGGGTAGCGGGCCTCCATAGTCAGCCAGAAGGTTTTGAAACTTATTGGGCAGGAGCTTGGGGTCAATATGCGGAGGAAAGCCGTCGCTTACAGGAAGGCCTAGAGAAGGAATTACCATACTGTACTACCTTATCGTAGGACTGCCTACAACGACCAGGGCCCCGGTGGGAGCCGGGGCTGGCGTAGGAGCCGGGGCTGGCCCAGGAGCCGGGACTGGCGTAGGAGCCGGGGCTGGCCCACCCGAGGGTCCAAAACCCGGTAACCTGAGAGCGATAGACCGGAGGGTACCAGCGACGTCCGGAAGGTTTACCTTGAGCGCAGCCTCAATCCGGCTCTCGACTGCTTCCAACGCATCGGCTCCCTGGACCAAGGGCGATGAAGCCTGTTCAGCCACAGCACCTCCTCACGTGTAGAACCGAGGATAGCTCACGCTATAGTTGGGCTACCTACCGCAACCAGGGTGCCGACAGTGAGGATATCAACTGATGCGACATCCCGGAGGATCTCTCTTACAGGTACGTCTGCTTGCGTCCTCTCCGCAATCACAATATCGATCAGATACTTCCCGGGGGCGAGAAATTCCCCTGTTGCTACAGTCAGGGTAACCTGAGAGCCGGGCAGCACACCAACTGGTCCCACTCCCTTGAGGAAGGACCCGTTGCTAACGCCCACGTAGAGGGAAGCATACCGGGTGACACGGTCATCGTTTCGGACGACCGCGGAAACGGTAAAGGTCTTGCCCTGATCCTTGGATACTGGCGAACCAACGACAACGAAAGGCCTTAGCTCGCCTGACGCCGATTCGTTATCAGCAGCCTCCCATGCGAACCCGAATAATCTCGGCAACCCTAGACGCATCATCGCTCGTTCCTCCATGGCCCAATTAAAAACCCGTATTCGCGTCACCAGTCTACCCGTTGGGGGAGGTTTTTTCAACACCTCCTCTGTAGCCCATCAAGTGCATTGTTCACTTAGGGCGCCAAGGTGGGTTCTGGAAGGACCCATAGTCGCCGGGCGATTTCTCCCAGGCCTTCGTCGAACAAGCTTATCACGAGTGAGTCTCCTGCCACAGGCATATTCCACGGCAATGGTTCCCAGAAAGCGGAAAGTTCCCATGACTCGCCCGGCCCAAATCCGATCCGATTCGCCGCCCCCCCTGTTCCCCCCAACTGTGAGATGCTAAGGGCCAATACATGGGACGCGGTATCGTGGTTTGTCGCCCGCCAAGACGCTGCGATAACGGTTCTATTCGTACTTCGGGACCTCACGAACTCCAGTTGGGGTTCAGGAGCATAGGACCAGCGTTCGATAGGTAAAACGATGAGAGATCCGCTATCTTGCGCCACTGGAGTTCGGGCCAGACTCACTGGGTCCTGGTCAAATAGCTCAAAGACCACTGGGTAAGTACCAGGAGCCATGGTTAGTTGAAAGATGGCTCTAAGCGGGCTAGATGCACCTGGCTGGAGGCGCAGCAGAGCGGTCCCCAGCCAGGCGCCCCCTGCGATCCTAACCACAAAGAAGGCATCGGCGGGGACGCTCTTATTATTTGCCGCCCACCAGCCAGCGGTAACCATCTCGCCCTGCTTTTTCGTTAGGGGAGAGCCTGTTATTGAGAGGAGCTGTACCATATCCCTCCCGCCATTCAGGCCTTAGCTCTCCTGAATGTCCCAATATTCTGCGTCACCAAGTAAGGCGTTTGCACGTAATTTGAACGGGGGGCGAAAGGCCCTGACCGCGAAGGCCATGAGCACCGGGGCGATACCCCGGCTGGGAGAGCGCAGCAGGTCTCCGGGGATCGCTCCCTCCTCCAGGATCCGGGCGACGACTCCCTGCAGATCGGGGTAGGTGCCGACGAGCCGAAAAAGCTTTTTCTCAAGGGGGTCAATGCGCTCTCTATCGGCCACGGTGATTTACTGCTTCCCTTGAGCCAGGAACCACAAGTCACTGGCGATTCTAGTCTGGCCGCGATGTTCCATAACGTCGATAGCTACCGTGACGCTTCTCGCCATCTCAGGCAATAGAGCGGGATTGAGGATCATCAGTTGCTGCAATGCCCACTCCCCGCCTTTCGTCCTCAAACCGTTAAACCACTCGTCTCGGCTTACCCCCGTTTCATTCGGTTGCTGGCGTTCCCAGGGTGCGCCAAACAGCGGGGGCAGTCCTGGTTTCCTGACCATTGTCTATCCTCCCAGCATCCAGAGTTCCTTGGGGGGTTGCTGTTCCGCCTGGTGCGGCATGGCTGGATTGTAGCATAGAAAAGGGCCGAGGCAATGTCAAAGGCCTGTTGACTGGCGGCAGGGAAAGGTATATGATGATGAGTATGAGGAATATCATCACCTGCCCTAGTTGCGGGTATCAATGGACTCCGCGGGTCCCCAGGCCCCGCGCTTGCCCGGAGTGTAAAGCTCGCATTCAAAGGGTAGGGAGAGGAGGTGCTTCCGAACTGAATCAGGCCAGTCAAGCAGAGGAGAGGGATGAATCACCGGGAAGCGAAGGCAAAGGGTAAATATGAGGCAGAGGGATGGCGGGTGCTCCGCAACGGCGCCCCCGATTTCATTCTTTTGAAAGTCTCAGAGAGTGGCGAAATCCTTGAGATAGAGGCTCGTGAGGTCAAGAACCCCAGAGGCCGTCTTACTTACGAGCAGGCGGTGTACCAGAAGGTCTTCGAGAAAGCGGGCGTCCCTTACAAAGTTGATGTTGTGGAGTGAACGTTAGCTTTCCAGGCCATCCCATGCCACGCCAACCCATCCCACGCCATCCCACGCCACTCCAGCCCACTCCACTCCAGTCCATCCCAGCCCACACCAGCCCACTCCAACCCATTCCAATTTCATAGGAGGAGCCCATGCAAAAAACTTATGAGTTTACCGTTCGGGACATCTTCGGCGGAGATGGTAACGTCCGCTTCATTGAGGTCGAACAGCAGAAGCTTACCCGCACCAGGTCCACCAAGCGAACGCGCAGTGACATCGGCATTACCCAGGAGAGCGCCTTGGGGGAGGTCGTGAGTGAAAAAATGAACAAAGAGGTTTATACCTTCCGGTTTGAAGGCGACACCCCAGTCTTGCGCCTGGGAGGCTCCCACGGCAAGTTTTGGGGGGCATTGAAAGAGGCGAAGGCTGTTTTATATAGCGCCGTTGGCGATACAGGCTTTCGGGCAAAGGCGTTGTTAGCTCCGGTGCAGGTGCTGCCGGTCTGGGTACCCCTGGAGGTGCTTGAGCCGATGAAGGTTGAAACGCTGCCTCAAATACTCAATACCGGCGGCGGCAATACCATGATCACTCAGATGTTCGATGTGATTCCCAAAGCCAGGTTTACTCTAACCCTGGTGTATCCTGAAGCTCTGGACCACAAGATAGCGGTGCTGCTCGACCACCTTCGGACAATGTCCATGTTCAACAAACGGCGGGCAACTGTGGTGGAGATAAAAGAACTGTCCGAGCAGTTAGTGGCTCAGGACGGGCATTTCTCCGTCCCAGTGCTTGCGGCGGCGTAGCCAGGCTTCTCACCACTCCAGACCATACCCTCTCACACCCAACCCAGCCAGGCCGGGCCAGGCCCTGCCAACCCGGGCCAGTCCATACCGACCCAACCCAGACCCCACCCTATCACGGCAGATGCCCCCGGAAGTCCTCCGGGGGCATCTCGCTTGATAAGGAAGTTCTATGGCTTATCCCGGGACCTTATGTTCCAGAGTTTCCAAGTGGCCATAATTCCCGGGGGGGTTGCTGAGTGTCGAACGAGTTACGGACTGCCTCGGGGAATTCCGCCACCCACCGGGGCGCATCTTGGAGCAACTTCGCCGGCCACGTAAATGGAGGGTCGCCTTCTTTGGGCATGAAAATCGAACACCACCCCCCGGCCGCGATCCAACCTTCGACCCAGCGACATCCATTTGGCTCTTGCCAGGCATGGCAGTTGTCACACGAATATCTCCAGACGAATGCAGGTGGCTGGAGAGGAACGTATAGGGCAGAAAATTTCGATAGCTTGCCGTTACGGCCGACGTGACTCTCCAGAGTCTGAATCCATTGCAGGGCGAGACCTGGCGCAATCGTGGCGTCGGCAGCAGCTGCGAGGATAGATGCTATCGTTAGATAGAGAGCATCGGGAAGCAATGGTCGTTCACCGGCCATTCGAAGTCCCCCTCCGGTCCCAGGATGGCCAGCCGAGACACGCAGGCGCTGATTGCCAGGGCCACCTGATATTCAGCGCTCTAGGCAGGGGCGGGCCCTTGTTAGGATCGGAAGGGAGCAGCACACCAGGGTAGGGCGGCGCACGCAGCAGCTCGTTGGGACGTGGTGGTTCGGCGATGCACATATTTAGGTAACTATCCCTTCACGTCATGGAGTGGTTGACAGTGGACTGCCTTCAGACGCAAAATGCGGGCATGAACATCACCGTCCAAGGTTCGGTTGGACGGGAGGATGCCCAGGTCCTCCTCCCTATCATGCAGCGCTTCAACGCCGCTTGCAACTGGCTCTCCCCCATCGCCTTCCAGGAGAAACTTTTCCACTGGCTCCCCCTGCAGCGCCGGGCTTACCATGAGCTGCGTCAGCGGTTCGGGGTCAGTGCCATCGAAGCCACCGTTATCGTCAGAAAGGTAGCCTACGCCTACCGTAACAAAGCCCGCCGGAATACCTTGGTTACCTTTCGGCCCCTGGGGGCCATCCCTCTTCATCGGCATCGCTACTGGGATGGACGGGTGAGAATCTACAGCCAGTGGGCCTCCTGCAAGTTCCGCCCTGGCGTCACGCTTCCAGTCAAGGCGCCCCAGGCCGTCCTGGCCTACCGGGACGGGCGGTGCTTCATCCACCAGGTGGTGGCTGTCCCGGAGCCGGAATCCTACCAGGCCCAAGGGTTCCTGGGCTGCGACCTGGGCATCATCAACATCCTGGTAGATTCCGATGGCGAGACCTACTCCGGCGGCCAAGTCAACGGTCTCAGAAAGCGCCACGCCAAACTCCGGGCCAAGTTGCAATCCAAAGGCACCCACTCCGCTAAAAGGCGGCTTCACCAGCGGCGTCATAAAGAGCGCCGCTTCGGACGATGGGTGAATCACAACATCAGTAAGCAGGTGGTGGCGAAGGCCGAAACGCGGACCTGGGGCATCGCCCTCGAAGACCTCCAGGGGATTCGGGAGCGGGTACAGGTACGAAGGGCCCAGCGACGCCAGCACCACTCCTGGAGCTTCAACCAGCTCCGTCAGTTCATTGTCTACAAGGCGGCTCTCGTCAGAGTGGCGGTGGTCATGGTGGACCCCCGGAACACCTCCCGCACCTGCCCCGTCTGCGGCCTGGTGGACAAAGCTAACCGGCCTTCTCAGGCCGCCTTTCAGTGTGTCTCTTGTGGCTTCGCTGGTCATGCGGACACCGTCGCTGCTCGGATTATTTCGAGTAGGGCTGCTGGTAACCAGCCAGACGCTGGCGTCCTTATGGATAGCTGCGAGTCTCTTCTCCCTGCCGTGAAGGGATAGTTACCCATATCTACCTTCCCCTCCGGTCAGCCCTCACTATGGCCTGGAGCAGAGCCACCGTGGTGCTCGGGCTGACCTTATTCCTTTCGTTAAATCCTGGAATCTCCGAGGGGGCGAGCAGCTTTTGGAGCTGGGGCCTGTAGGTGTCCTGGATGGCGTTCCCGATGATGTCGCCAACAACTGGGATGAAGGCGACCACCGCTGCCAGGTCCATCGCCACTGCCGCCTTCACCGCCTTACGCTGGCGGTCGTCAAGAGCCGGAGGGCTCAGCTCGGGCAAGGTAAGATGAGGGGTAATGATTGGGCCGAATGGCGTGGCAAGCTCTATGCTTTCAACGGAGGGGCTTCGGTCGTCAAGATGCCGGAGGGCCAAGCCGACCCTGCTTTTGCTTATCCGGTCGGATACGGCGTTAAGGCCCCTGTGTATCTTGGTTTCCAGAGGCAACGTGGAGGGAAGAGGAGGGGGCTTAGGGGGCCGGATTTGGCGCTGCGGCATGCCCTAAGATTAACCACCAGGCATGGGCGGCGTCAAGTATAGGCCCTTGCGTCAATGCGCTGTGGGCCTCTGCCCCTTCTATGCTTCACCAGAAGCGGTTTGAATGGCATCTTCGACGAAGTGGGCCAAGTAGTAATGCCCGACCTTAAAGACATCGGCAGCCTTCTTCGGTACTATCAGCATTTCAACGTTGGCAGCTGGCGTAGCTTCGCCGAAAGGCCCACTCTTAACCCCAAAGAGCTTAATCTGGAAAGCTGAACCCTTCTCGTAGTGCTCCAATTCCGCTTTCTGAGTCACGCGGAACCGGCACGTACAGCCAGATACTGCCGACCAGATTTTCTCTCTGGGGTCTACTGCGTCTACCATGTTCTCACCTCCTTCCCTGGCCAGATTCAGCAGTGCGGCGAGGTAACAGCCCCCGTCAGCTACTACTTGTCCCAGGCTTTCGTCTCGTGATACGTACAGTCAGGAGTTGGGCACACAATGCTTACCCGGCCGTGGAACTGGTCCTCGTCGATGAAGCCTGAGTGTTTGCATTGAGGGCACCGAAAGAGCGGGAAGCTCTCTCGCGTTGCCCCGATCACGTCCGGGCGCAAGATGCCGGTTGCCAGGTGGTTTCTGCCGTCGGTACTCATGTCAGATCAATCGTTACTCCTTCAGTGCTCCCAGAAACCCCTCCAGAAGGTCAAGCTTCTTCAGCAGGGCCTCCATCGTCTTCTGGTCGGGAAGGCGCTCCAGCAGGGGCAGGTACTCCACCAGCTTTCTTACCGTGGCTGGGTCGGGAAGGCGCTCCAGCAGGGGCAGGTATCGAATGAGATCAACCAGGACCTCTTCCTTCGGCATGTTGCGCAGCAATGGCGCTACTTTCACCAACTCCCGCAGCGTACCGTCCTTCGGCATTGCGGCCAGGAGATTTCTAAGGTCGCTGAGCTGCTGCATCTTTTGTTCCTCCCAAGAACTTTCGCATAGTTGCGTCGATGAATTCAGTTGTCAGACGGTCGCACCGTGCAGCAGTGAACGCCCAGGTAGCACTGTTGTCGAAGGATGGCTCCCCGGCCATGTACGGGGCTATGTCCCTCATTAGTTTCAGCACTATTCGCTCCGCCGGGTTGGGTTCAAGGCCTGGGACCAGCTCGACCCGCGCACCCAAGGCCCGTGATACGGCCGCAGCGATGTCCTTGAGCAATGGGGGCCTTTCATTGGTGACGTAAAACGTTCCTCGAACATTGGCCTTGACCAGGTCAGCGATTTGCCTGGCCGCGATGTCCACCGGAATAAGGTTGAGCGTCGCCTCCGGGTCCCCAGGGAGCCTGATATGTGGCTCTATCGGCGGCAGCCCCATCTTGTGTTCCAGCCAGCGTTTCCCAAGGTAGCAGGCACGGACCGCCACGTACAAGCCGCTCAGCGGCGGTATGCCCCCCACCTTAGAGTCGCCGACCAGGATGGACGGGCGAATAATCGTGTACTGGACCTCGGGCTTGCTTCGAATAATACACTCCGCGGTGAACTTCGACTTTTCGTAGGCGTTGCGAAAGTTTTGGCATCTACTGAGGTCGTTGGGTCCCCAGACCTCTGCTCGATAGTCGCCGCAGACGTACGCCGTCGAGATGTGGAACAGGGGAATGCTCAGGTCAACGCTCAAATTGGTGGCATATTCCACCGCTACAACGTTGCCCTGGTGCAGCTCCGGGCGGTGTCGGAAGGAGACGATGCCCGCACAATGGATAATGGCGTCGACACGGGGTAAGGGGCTCTCGATGCCGAACCAAGGCAGGGTCACGTCCCCGCGGATGCAGTCGATGCCGTCTTGGCTGGGCGGGGTCCGGTGGACCAACGCTGTCACCTGGTGGCCGTCCTTAACAAGTTCGGGCAACAGGTAAGAGCCAAGTGTCCCGGAGCCGCCTGTGACCAACAACCTCACGGGTCGGCCGCTACCGGGTGCGCCACCAAGTAGTGCACAATGTCGCCGATGGTCTTCCACTTGCCTGCGGTTTCGTCGTCGATTTCGACCTGGAACTGCTCCTCCAGGGCCAGGGTAATCTCCACCTGGTCCAGCGAGTCCAGGTTCAGATCGTCGGCGATGGACGTCTCCATCTGGACCCGGTCAGGCGTGATGTCCAGGTGCTTCTCCAGCCAGTCGGCGATGGTCTTGAGTATCTCAGCTTCAGTCATGGCTCCTCCATGGGGCTGAAAGGTTCGTCCCGCCCGCTTACCTCCCATCGACCAGCCTGCGACCCTGCATACGTTAGTAACCCCACAACTACTATGCTCACAGCTATTACGATGTACCAGCCCTCCATGTTTGCCTCCCTCAAGCTGTTGAAAAATTACCAAACTGTTTTGCCGAAGTCCTCTTGCTACCAGCCACAAGCTCCTTAACCGTACCGCAGGAGAGCTGCCCCTACCCCTGCTCCTGCTCCCATGGCGGCCGCCAAAACGTAGCCGTGCCGGTTGGCCGGGTCCCGGTGCATAAGCTCTGCGATAAGACCGACAGTTGCCGAAGAGAGGTTCCCGTACTCACGCAGGATCTCCCAGGAGTAGCGGAACTCTCTCTCCGAGTCCATCCCCATAAGCGAGGCAATTTCCTCCAGGATGGCTGCGCCGCCATTGTGAATCACCCAGGACCTGATCTCGTCCTTGGTCAAGCCGTTCCGTGCGAGGAGGTTATTGATTGTCCGGGCGACCATCGGCGGGACCTGAGTGCGGACGTCCTTGGAGAGCCGGACTTTCTTGCGGCCATCTTTAATATCGTAGCCAAGTAGGCGTTCGCCGTCCTTAGAAAAATACCGGTCAAAGCCGATGATGGCTGGAAATGCCGGATTGTCTGAGAAGTCCAGTAGCGCCGCTGAAGCGCCATCGGAGAATAGCAGAGTGGCTAGCGAATTTCCTACGTCTCCCTGTGGGGCATCAAAGAAGGTAGCGGAGCAGATTTCGCAAGCTACGAGCAAAACCGGCTCGCCGAAGGTCATCAGATGGGCGTAGCCGGTCTCCAAGCTGGGTAACGCTCCCTGACATCCCAGTCCCGTAGGCTCGTCCATCCGAACGTTGGACCGCATCCCCAGTGCCCCGGCAATTTTGAAGGCCATCCCGGGAGTCAGATCCAACTGCTTGGTGCAGGAGGCGTAGATAAAGCTACCAATCTGTTCAATGGGGTAGCCATCCAGACATTTCTGTATCGCTTCACAGCTCAGGGCCAGGGCTCCGGCCTCGTAGTCCTCGGTCATTTCCTGGACACTGTACCTTTTCCGTGGGTCGCACCACCAATGCTTCCCGCTTATCTTGGAGGCCTGGGCCATGGCTTTTATTATGCCAGACGTGTAGCCGAAGTAGGTCATACATTCTTCCATGGACATCACCACCCGGTCGGCCACGGCGTGGCCCAGGCTGGTGATCCGTGGCAGTCGGTCACTCATGTCTTACCCTTCTCGTAACATATTGATAACTTCGTTGTAACGGTCAACCACCGCAGTCTCCCACTCCACGTCTGCTTGCTTGTCCGAGGAGTCCGCTCTAAAGCCCTGTTCTCCAATGGCAAGTTTGTGGAGTCCCCGTGCCAATTCTAGGAACGTGATGGCGTCTTCTCTTGAACGTACTGGGGTTCGCACTAGTTCGTAAGCACTCCGGGTTGCAGCCAAAGATTCTTCATGGAACGCTAGCCTTTTGTCCAGATGTGATTGCTGGGACATTTGCTACCCACCTCCATGAATTCCCTGGAGCACCACCAGAGTCAGGCCGTAGAGGAAGACCAGGCCGAGCCCGGCCATGATACCAGCTTTCTGCTTCTTCTCATAGAACGGGGTGAGAGCCACGATGAACGGCAAAACAGGCAGAGTGAGTATGGTCCAATGTGATAGTACCTGGGTCTTGACCAGGGCTACGTGAACACCCATGGTGACCACCACCATGAGGCTTAGCATCGAGCCGAGGCCCCAGTCTTTCCGCCAGCAAAGAGCGCCGAGGTTGCGCAGCCCCTTCGGTACATTAACATCGGCATCCAGGTACTGGTCGACCAGCTCCGCCATGTAGCCGAAGACGATCCCGAAGGGGATGCCGGCCAGGAAGGCGCGGGCCATCTCAGGCCCAGGTCCGACCGCGGCGCCGAACATCACCGCGAAGGGGCCAAAGCCAAGGCCCAAAACCAGCTCGCAGGTATAGGTGAATTTCCCCCAGGAGTAGAGCGGTGCGCAGGCGGCCACCAGTACCCAGGGGAGAAAGACCCACTGCGTCGTATAACTAGATAGCACCCCTGTTGCTATGAACGAAAGGACTAGATAGACCAGGGTAACTCCCCCGACCTCTGTGAGACTTACCAGCCCCTGAGCGATGACGTTCTGGCCTCCGGTGTAAGGCTTTTCGTGGGACCGTTCGCTCTCAGACCCCTGGTCCAGCCCAGAACGCCAATCCGCCCAGCTGTTGTACGCGTGAGCGTAGGCCATCAACAAGGCACCAGCCAGGCAGGCTAAGGCGATGATCCCCGGTGACTGCCCGGTGAGGACGCCTCCCAGGGCCACTGAGGCGACGACCCCTGGTAGTGCAAACCACCGGGGGAGCGTCCAGAGATAGGCGCTGACCTTACCGTTCAGACTTGGCAGAGGTGTCGATGTTGAGTGCAACAGGCCTCCATTTGACTAAAACTTTGTACAGTTTCCCGAAAGCCCTGTAAATGGGAGCTAGAAAGTAATAGACCTCATAAGGCAGCACTGTTAGGGCAGTGAAAACCCAAGCAGTCTGTATGTTCCCTCTAGCAAGTGCCCCATCACTCCATTTATCCAAAGCCATTAGCAGCTTCGCGACACCGTTCATCACCGCAACAAAGGGGCGAGCGACCAGAAAGTACATTAGAAGCGCCAAGGTCAGGAACAAAGGAACGAGGCAGTATTGCCACGGCTTTTCCGGTGTTCCTTCCCAGGTTAGGTAGACTTTCATCGCAGAACCGCCATCGCTGCTAAAGACGCCCCAGTGAGAATCCAGTTGTCGTCATACCAGCCTCTGGCGATGGGGCTGAATCGTTCCGCCAGCGTGGCCACCACCGCACCCGCCGCCCCGACCCAGTAGGGATGAAAAAGGGCGGCCAGGCCCAGGCAGACCACGAGCATCGCCACGCTGCCCCAGGCACCTTTAATTTCTCGCTTGTATATCAGTGACCTGACAATCCCGGTGACCGAGTCCCCAAAAGCCATGAACCCTATGGGGAGAAAGGCCAGCCACCGGTCCCCCAAGACTCCCCAGCCGATGCCCAGGCTTACGGCGCCGGCGAAGGCGTACGTCACCTCCGCGTAGGCATGGCGCCGGGCGCTACCTCCAACCCCACGCAGCGCCCGGTCGTTGAAAAGACGTAGAACAAGGAAGAGCAGGAAGAAGGCCGCAGCCAGCCCGAAGGCGATGGGGAAATCCAGCCAGAGAACTGCAATCAGGTAGGCTACGCCCCCGAAAACATGGCCCACCTTGCGAGATAGATAATTCGAGACCCCCACATCGTAGAGCTGGTTGGAGAGTCCCAGCCCAAAAAGGGCGACAAGGATGCTCCCCATGGCAATACCAGCTTGCATCATCAGCTACGGGTCGTCATGGCTCGGTACCTTTTTATTAGCCCAGCCAGGCGGCTAAAGACGTCGGCGAACTGCAGCCCGTCGTGGAGACTGTGCTGTCCAACGATTTTCGCTTGGCCTCGGGCCCACTCATTGGTGAAGGCATTTGAATCTCCATCAAGCACACCCTTTAACACGCGGATTACTGAGTCGATGGGGGCAGCGATATATGTGTTGTACCGTTCAAAGGGCTCGACCTGACGGATCCTTGCGCCGGTCACTTCGAAAAAGAACGCCGCTTTATGGTAGGTCAGGCCCGTGATAGCCAAAATACAGCGGCGGCCTTCGGCAGTGGCCCGCTCTTCCTTGGTGGCAAGGGTAGCGAAACTCCCATCGAGTATGTCGAAGGCCTTCAGGAGCGCCTGTATCTCCTCTATCTTTAGCCGCTCGGTTTCGGCTCCGTCAGCTTCTGGGCTACAGCTATTATTCTGTCCCACGCAACTCCTTTAGGCTCTTTAGGCTTCGGTAGTAGAACCGGCTCGGTGCTCAAGATGCACTGGGCCAGCCCGTCGAAATGCGGCGCTAGGGTTCTGGTATGCGGGATGCAGAAGCACCAGGGAATATTATGGAGTGCGGCCAGACCTATGATGTCCTGGTCCTGCAGGTCGAACCGGTTTTGGCCGCGTTCGTCCACACCCTGGTTCGAGATAATTCCATAGACCGGGACTTGCGTTTCCGCTAAAAGGTCCATCGTGCGCAAAAGGGCGGCACGGGACAAAGAGCTCGGCTGGGAGACGATGATTACGCTTGTCAACGATGGAGCTTTAAGTAGAGCGAGAACCACCCCTGATGACGATGGAGGGGAATCAATGATCAGAATGTCAAGAGGAGGCCAGGCTATAATCCCCGGAGTAAGTATTTGCTCGACATCGTGCATCGCTAGTTCATCTTCGATCATTACTGCCTTTTCCGGTGGCCAAACGAATCCCATGCTGAACACGGAGAGACCGTCGAGGGTTGGAGGGATAAGACTATCCCCGTCGCCACGCCCAACTTTCATGTTCTCCATGTTCAGGAGAACCAACGACGTAGGGCTCCGGTAGTCCAGGTCCAGAAGGCCGACTCGCATTCCCATCCCCTGAAAAGCTCTAGCCAGGCCCACTGAAATGGTAGTTTTCCCCACTCCTCCTTTAAGCGCGATCACGCTAATTGTCCGCATGGGGACAGCCTCCATAGAAGCCAATGGCGGTATTGCAGGTGCATCCTGGCGCGACGCACTTAAACACTCTCGCCCTTCTCCTTCTTCGCTCTAGCAGCCTTGACCGTCGGGCTCCGTCTACTCAGCCAGGTCCCTTGACAGGCTTTATTACAGAAGCTCTTCCTATTTTCTGGTAGCGGTTGGTTACAACCACGACAGAGCCTGGGGGATACGTCATTAGCTAAGAGGCCAGAGGGTGAGACTATCTCCGCACCCTCTGCGGCATCGGCGTCAGTGCTCGGGGTCAACCACGCCTTCACCGAAGTTATATATTTTCTCTCTTCCATTGAGTGCGCCTCTTATATTATAATCAAAAAGACTCTTTGGCAAGGGGAGATGGTGGATGGCGACCCTAAGAGAAACGTTAACGGTTCAGTTGTTCCCAGAACAGGCGCGGCTGCTAGAAAAGGTGGCTCGCCTCAGGACAGGCCAGATGGATCCCCAGGTGCCGGTGGACTTGGGAGCATATATCTTTGCGGTCCTGAACCAAGACATCGTGGCCTGCCTTGGAGAAATCAAGGCTCGGAGAGGTGTGTGATGTATTTCTGCGCCGAACACCAGATAGCATTCGCAACGCCAAAGCAGTGGTCTGGCCACCACTTGCACGAGCATCCGGGTGAGAGCAGACCGAAGGCCGAGGACGTCTTCGTGGAGCAGGTGCCCGAAGGCACCAAAATCGTTTCCGCTCCAGCCAACCGTCCTACAGTCATTAGAGAGCGGAGACCTGCCACTGACCCCAACGGAACAGACCCGCCGCCGCGGGCCCCCTCTGCCCCTTCTGTTTATGTAGACGAGGATGAAATACATCTCGACCAGTTGCTTGACGGCATCGGAGTCCCCCCACCCCAACGGCAAACTATCGTGAAAGGGTGGCGGAACTTCCCTGTGCTGCATCAGCATCCGGCCAACCTTGAGAACTACATTGTGGGAATTCTTGGGGCGAAGTTCCGCCAGTCGGTGCCTTTGGTAGTCCACTCGATGTTCCCTGGGACCGAGCAGGAGGATTCTGGCTCCCAGTACCTGTATGGACACCCGCCCTATGGAAGGCCAGCTCCTATGTACTGGGACGGTCGCCAACCGCGCGGTTATCGAAGGGACTGGGAGCCTGAGCCCCCTCCCTACGACTACCGATATTCCCGGCCGAGGCCAGACCCTGAAAGCGCGGAGGCCAACCCTCAAGTAGTTGCGCTTCAGAAGCAGGTCGATGGTATACTTGGGGAGTTACAGGCCGAGCGCGCGGAAAGGGCTCGGGAGAGGGAGGAGCAGAAGGAAAAGGACCGTGACGCTGCCTGGCAGGCACAGTTAAATACTATTGGTACCAAGACCGAGAACACATTCAGGGAGCTTGGCGACATGGTAAAGGGGTTAAGCGACCAGATCCAGCGAGGCCAGGGCGTGGCAGAAGCCTCACAGGGCCAGCAGCTGTCCGAGCAGGTAGCAACCCTGACACGAACCATCGCCGATCAACGGGAGGCCCAACTGCAAGGTTCGGTCGACTCGTTGCGC